>ERZ807291.6820-NODE-6820-length-13590-cov-31.525305_pt1 | contig 13590 bp, 7 predicted proteins | sample MGYA00521257_ERZ807291 | MGnify/ENA primary metagenome ERZ807291 (study PRJEB31413, sample SAMN03169783) | marine metagenome | biome: Marine; feature: Water; material: Subsurface seawater | place: North Sea | collected 2011-04-28 | depth 1 m m ...
AGCCAGTTACTACAGAAGAGGTGGCCACTGTTAAAGAAGAGCCAACTATAAATGAAATTAAGCCATCATTTGATCTAGTGAGAGTCGAAGAAGACGGATCTGCTATTATTGCGGGCTCTGCTAAACCAAATAGTGAAGTAAGACTTCTAGTTGACGGTAAAGAGTTAGAAGTTGTTGAGGCGGATTCATCTGGTGCTTTTGCAATTTTAACAACAATACCTTCAGGTAAAGACCCCTTAGAGCTTCAATTGGAAGATACTAATGATAATTCAATTAAATCTAATGATACAGTATTAGTGATTCCAAACAAAGTTGATGAAAGTAAAGCGCCAAAAATTGTTATAGCTGAAGCCAGTGGTGATATAATTGTTCAAGATCAAAACGAATTAGCACCTACTATTCAGCCGTTATCTCTTGATACAATTAACTATGCTGCAAGTGGCGATGTAATATTAGCCGGCCGAGCATCTTCTGAACAAATAGTTCGCATATATGTAGATAATAAACCAGTGGTTTTGGGAGAGGTCACTGATGGAAAGTGGCATTTTGAGATCCCAAATATTGAAGAAGGTATTTATACATTAAGAGTAGATGCAATAAATGATAAAGGCAAAGTGGTGGATAGAGTGGAAAGCCCTTTTCAACGAGTAATTCTTGAGATGCAAAAAGGGCAAGCAACAATTCAACCTGGATTTACACTTTGGAAATTAGCAGAGTTAAAGTATGGATTTGGAATGCGATATGTTCAAATTTTTGAAGCTAATCGTAATTCTATTAAAGACCCAGATTTAATTTATCCAGGCCAAGTATTTAAGATACCAGAAAACTAATATTTTGTAATTTTGATTTAATTAACTGGTCAATTTTATTGTAGGGCACTATGTTAAGTCTTCAAGGAGATACAACTCAGTGCGACCAACTACATCATCAGTAAATTTGAAACGCGGTCAGGCAATGAACGTGATAAAATCAGTTTTACCTTACCTATGGCCAAAATCACGAAAAGATATTCGACTTAGAGTTGTCTTTGCAATGGTAGCTTTAATCCTTGGAGAAATTCTTGGCGTTCTAGCGCCATACTTTTATGGTGTTTCTGTTGATGCTCTTGCGCCAGGTGCAGATGAAAACCAAACTTTGTTTATGCTCACTGCAGGGGCAATTGGAATGGTTGTTGCCTATGGAGTAATGCGGATATTGTCTGTTGGTTTTAGCCAATTAAGAGATGTAATATTTGCCCTTGTTGGCCAACGTGCATTACGTCAATTGGCTTTAGAAACATTTAGACATATGCATCGTTTGTCTCTTAGATATCATATTACAAGAAAGACTGGTGGCCTAAGTCGAGTAATGGAACGTGGTGTTAAGGGTGTAGAGTTTCTTTTACGATTTATGCTTTTTTCTATTGGACCATTAATTCTAAAACTATTAATTGTTGCAGGCATTTTTTATATAGAATTTGGATTTATTTATATGGCGATCGTTTTGGGTACCATCGTCTTGTATATTTGGTTTACTTTCTCAGTCACTGAATGGCGCGTCAAAGTACGCAAAGAAATGAATGATAGGGACACAGACGCTAACCAAAAAGCTATTGATAGTCTTTTGAATTTTGAAACAGTAAAATATTTTGGCGCAGAAGAGAGAGAAGCCTTAAGATATGATGAGAGTATGCGTGGGTATGAAGCAGCCGCTCTCAAGACAAGTTATTCTCTTGCATTTTTAAATTTTGGACAAACAATTTTAATTACATCTGGTTTGATTGCGGTGATGATATTAGCAGCAATGGGTGTCCAACGTGGTGAGTTCAGTGTTGGAGATTTTGTAATGGCTAATGCATATATGATCCAGATAACTATGCCACTTGGTTTTTTAGGTACAGTTTACCGAGAAATTCGCCAAGCTTTAGTAGACATGGGAGAAATGTTTGAACTGCTTGGGCAACCTCAAGAGGTGATAGATTCTCCAGATGCTGAAAATCTAAGTGTAAAAGGAGGCCTTATTGAATTTGATGATGTTTCATTTGGATATGATCCTGAGAGAATAATATTAAAAAAATTGTCATTACGTATCAACAAAGGTAAAACAGTTGCGATTGTTGGCCCGTCAGGCTCAGGGAAATCGACTATTGGTCGTTTATTATTTAGATTTTATGATGTAAATAAAGGAAGTTTAAAAATTGATGGGCAGGATGTGCGAGATGTTACTCAAGCATCCTTACATGCATCAATTGGGATTGTTCCTCAAGATACTGTCTTATTTAATGATACAATTGGGTATAATATTGCATATGGTCGTTCTGGTGCTTCAAGAAAAGAAATTATAAACGCTGCAAAATCTGCAAAAATCCATGATTTTATAATAAGCCTTAAGGATGGATATGACACAACTGTGGGTGAACGTGGACTGAAACTTTCTGGTGGCGAAAAGCAAAGAGTAGGTATTGCTCGGACTCTGTTGAAGAATCCACCAATTTTAATATTAGATGAAGCTACATCAGCTTTAGATACTGAAACAGAACGTAGCATACAAGAAAGCTTGCGCATATTAGGCTCTGGTAGGACAACAATAACTATTGCGCACAGACTCTCTACGGTGGTTGAGGCTGATAAAATTGTTGTACTGGAGCACGGTATCATTATTGAGCAGGGTACCCATGATGAGTTACTTAGTCTTAATGGTCGCTATACAAAAATGTGGCAAAGCCAAGAGTCAGAGATTGAGATGGAAAGCCAGTATTAGCCTATGGTTAATATTTTTATTTATTTGTGTAAGATTGTATTTTAAATACTTTTGTAAATCCTACATAAGCACCTTTGCTTACCCACACTCTTAAAGCTAATAGAGAAGGTGTTAATACAAGAGTTAATACAGTTGCAATACCAAGACCAAAGACTACGGCTGTTGCCAATTGTTTCCACCACAAAGCAGTAGGCTGATCTATGAAGTAGCCACCATTAATAAAATCAATTGATATCCCTAGCATCATAGGCGTTAATCCTGCCATAGTAGTTATTGTTGTTAGTAGAACAGGACGAATTCTAGCTTGAGCTGTTTTTGCTATAGCATCAAGTGGCGCCATGGTTTTAGAATATTCTTGATAAGTATCAATTAGAACAATGTTATTGTTAACAACAATCCCCGCTAAAGCTACGATCCCAGTACCTGTCATGATAACACTAAATGCTTGGTTCATCACTAGCATTCCAATCAAGACACCAGCTGTGGATAAAATTACAGCAATTAAAACAAGTGCTGAATTATAAAATGAATTAAATTGTGCTAATAATATAACAAACATTAAACCTAATGCGCCAAGAAATGCTTTGCCCAAGAAAGCTGAACTTTCAGCTTGATCTTCTTGATCGCCCTTCCACTCCCATTCAACTCCATCTGGCAGTCTTTGTTCAGATTCTAACCATTTTGTAATTTCTGCTATTTTTTCTCCAGCATTTATACCTTCTGCCACATCAGCTTTTATGTCAAAATATCGTTTGCTATCATCTCGATCAATTTGGCCAAGTTTCTCAACTGGTTTTAAAGTGATGAAGTTTGATATTGGAATCAAGCCAGAGTTGGTTCTAACGCGTAATGTTTCTAGAGTTGAAAGAAGTCTATCTTTCTTTGGAAGTCGAACGCGAATATCAATATCCTCATCAGATGTATCTACAGTCATATCCCCAAGTTTCAGGCCACGTGTAACAAGTTGTACCATTGCTCCAACCTGTGCAACATCCGCTTTATATCTACCTGCTTTTTCAACATCGACATCTACTTGCCAATCTATACCAGGGAGTGGCCTTGTATCTTCAATCTTAATTGGGCCATCAATTGACTCATAATGATTGCGAATAATTCCTGCTGCTGTTTTCAAGTCGCCAAAGTTTGATCCTTTAACTCTAATAGTTAAAGGTTTGCCAGATGCAGGGCCTTGAGCGAGTTCTAAGATTTCTACTTGAACACCAGGAACATCTGCAATTCTTGCCTCTACTTCTTTAAGTATATCAAAGCCTGATGGTGAGCCTTGCCGTGCTTCCCAAGGTGTGGTTTCAATCTGGATTTGCCCTATAGTATCTAATGGAGCAGTGGCTCCACCTGTATTATTATCCAACCCACCATCGCCTGCAAATGCAAATGCACTTTGAATGCCATCGATACCTTTGATTAAGCCTTCTACGTTTTCTACTAGGATATCTTTTTCAGTTAGGGATAAATTGCCTCGGGCACGTACATAAACAATGGCATTTTCTGGTTCTGTCGTAACAAAAAACTCAACACCATTATTATTTTTTCCAAAAACAGAGAAAACTGTTACTAAGAAAAATATTGTGAGACCTATTATTACAGCTGGCATATACCATTTATTAACGATTAAAGTAATTAGACGTGCATATAGATTTGGCTTTAAAGCCTTATTATTTTTAGAAATTGATTTTAAAGAATTTGTTGTGGCTGAAGTAGCCATGCATCCCAAGAAAAATAATACTGCACCAATAATCGCAATGCCATTTACCAATTGAATTACACCTGCAAAAATGAGTGCAATTGATAAGATGACTAGAAATAAACGCATTATGAGTTTTGAATTATTTCTCAAACTATTAGAAATATTCTCTAAAATACGTGTTAATCTTCCAGCTACTCCACCAATTACAGGAAGATAAATAAGAGCAACAAGTAATGAGGCTGATAATACATATATTAATGTTATAGGTAACATTCTCATAAATTCGCCAGGGACACCTGGCCAAAATAACATTGGTAAAAATGCACATAATGTAGTTGCTGTTGAGGAAACGATGGGCCAAAACATTCTCTTGGCAGCCGAGCCATATGCTTCCATTGGGCCAGTACCTTCAGCTATACGTTTATCTGCATATTCGACAACAACTATGGCACCATCAACTAACATCCCTACAGCGAGTATTAATCCAAACATTACCATATTAGAGATTGTAATTCCGGATATTCCCATTAGGGCAAAGGCTAAAAGGAAAGATGTGGGGATTGCAAAGCCAACAAGAAGGGCAGAGCGAATTCCCAGCGCAGCTAAAACGACAATCATAACCAGAGCAATGGCGGTCAAAACTGAACCTTCAAGTTGGCTTACCATATCAGAAACTTGTCTAGATTGATCAGATGAAAAATCTATCGTTATTGCGTCCCTAAGTTCGGGCTCCCATTCAGAAATTATTTGTTCTACTTTAGCTTTCACTAAACTAACTGTGCTTATTAAGTTTACACCTTTTCGTTTGATTATTTGCAATGTAACAGTTGTTTCACCATTAAATCGAGCCGTGCCAACTCTATCTTCAAATGTTAGCCTAATATCTGCCAGATCTTCGAGTGTAATAACTCTGTTACCGTTAACTTTTACTGGTAAATTATAGACATCTTTTGGTTCATTGAACGACGAAGGTATCTTAATAGCAAAGGCTCCTGCTTCGTTTTCTATCTCACCAGCAGCAATTAATAAGTTATTATTTGTTACAACATTAATTAATTCACCTGCAGTAACATTGTAGGCTTCAAGTTTTAGTGGATCGATCAAAACTTCTAACATTTCATCACGCTGGCCAGCTAAACCAACTTCCAGAACCTCAGTCATGGACTCTATTCTATCCTGAAGATTCTTTGCTACTCTAGTCATTGTTCTTTCAGGTAATTGCCCTGACATTGAAACAACTAATATTGGAAACCTTGAGAAATTAATTTCATTTATTGAGTACTGGTCAGCACCGTCTGGAAATTCAGCTTGAGCTTGGTTAGCCTTGTCACGAACATCTGCAATTGTAGCAGATTTATCCCAACCAAATTCAAATTCAAGTGCCACACCACCATATCCTTCGGAAGCAGTTGCTGACATGGTTTTTAAACCATTAATATCACGCAACTTGTTTTCTAATGGTTTTACAATTAACTTTTCACTGTCTTCTGCAGATATTCCAGGAAAAGGCACTGAAACGAATAAAGCAGGGATGTCTATATCTGGCTCACCTTCTTTTGGTAAACTTGTATATGCTAAAATACCTGCTGCTAATGACATAGCTACAAATACCAAAATCATTCGGGCTCTGTCTGTTGCCCAGTCAATCATGCCAGTCATTATTTAGCATCCTTATAAGATACTTTAATGTTTGAGTTGTCTGTAACGTATTCTTGCCCAACTACAATTACTTCAGCTGAATTTGGAAGACCTGTAACCCAAATGCCTTCTTCTGCATCACGGATAATTTGGATTGGGATAAACTTTGCTTTGTTATTAATTGCAACTCTCACACCAAGCTCACCTGAACTATTTAATGTTAAAGAAGATTGAGGAAGTAGATGTCCTTTTACCCCTGCTAATGAAATGTAGATATCAGCAGTCGAGCCTTCTCTAATATTGTAATCAGCATTTGAGACTGTTGTTTCTACTAAAAAAGTGCGCGTTGTTGGGTCGGCTGATCTTGAAATAAAACTTACGTTGCCTGAAACTGTATCGCCGTTAATTAATTTTGCACCAGCATTTGTTCCAACTTCAATTCTAGAAACTTGCGTTTCAGTTGCGTAACCCACTAGTTTGATTGGGTTAAGCGATAATAGTGTACCACACAGAGCCCCGGTTTGCATAAAATCTCCATATTCGGCAGTATCTGTTTCAAGTAGACCATCAAATGGTGCGATAATTTTTGTGTTGTTCAATTCTGTTGTTGCACGGTTTATTCTCGCCTCAACATTTGCAACAGCCTGTCGTTTACTTAAAGACTGAGTTTCTGCGCTTGATGCGGATAGCTGCGCTGCTTCAACTGCTGCCTCTGTTCCAACGCCACGCTTCAACAAAGATTTTTGCCGCTCTGCAGCTTGAATACGTAATTGGTACTGATTGATAGAGGCTTGTAATTCATCATTTGATAATGCCAAAGCTTCTTTTGCTTCTGATAAAACATCTGATTTTGTTCCCACTTCAAGTTCACAAAGTAGTTCGCCGTTTTTTACAAAAGTTCCTTTGCGAATTGGTTGAGATATTACAGATCCGTATGTTTCTGCTTTTACTTGTACAGATTTAAATGCTTCCGTTTGCCCACGTAAAAGTATACCGTTTGTAACTTCTTGTTCGTTTGATTTTTGTACTAAAACAGAAACAGATTTTTGTGTATTTTTATTAAAATCTTTTATTTCTTTTGAACTATTTTCTATTTTTGCGGGGTCTTCATTTTTTTCCACATAATTACTTGAACTTGTACTTATTAAAGCTTTTATATCATTTCTAAATATGAAACCTGCAATACCTGCGCAAACTATGATTGCAATAATGATTGATGAAAAACGCATGGTGAACTCCAATTTTAGTATGTAATTTATTGAAACAAACAATAAACTCAGATTCTTGCTTTCTTTACGCTTTAATTACGTTCCTTACAACTAGATCAAGAGCAAGATATTTCTAGTTTAAATATCTGATTATTATAATAAGTTTAACTATTCAGCCTCGTAATTTGCATAATTATACTTTAATCAATAAATTAACATTAGTGCATGGGGATATATCAAAATGTCTACAATTTCAAAAAAGATAGACGTAAAGCAAATTGGACAACCAGATAACTCATCGATGAATCGAAAAGTTATGACTGTGCCTAATTTTCGAGATCGAAAAGGGGGTAAGCCACTTGTTTGCTTAACTGCTTACACAGCCCATGTAGCTCATTTAGTTGATGCTGAAGCAGACATGATTTTAGTGGGTGATAGTTTAGGAATGGTTATCCATGGTATGCCTAATACATTAAGTGTAACTATTGAACATATGATCATGCATGGCCAAGCAGTAGTACGAGGTGCTAAAAAAGCATTAGTCATAGTAGATATGCCATTTGGTAGTTATGAAGAAAGTCCTGAAGTTGCATTTCGAAATGCTAGCAGAATCATCAAAGAAACTGGGTGTACTGCTGTTAAGCTCGAAGGTGGCAAAGAGATGGCTAAAACTATTCATCATTTAGCAGCGCGCGGTATTCCAGTAATGGCTCACGTTGGATTGATGCCACAACAAATGAATACAGCTGGAGGCTTTAAAGCTGTTCAAGATCAAGAGTCTTGGGATGATGTTATATCAGATGCAAAATCTGTTGAAGCTGCGGGTGCATTTTCTGTGGTTATTGAAGGTGTTGCAGAAGAATTAGCTCAAAAAATTACTAAAAATATTAAAATTCCAACAATAGGTATAGGCGCTTCTGCACATTGTGACGGCCAAATTTTAGTATTTGAGGATATGATTGGATTATTTCCTCGCGTACCAACTTTTGTAAAAAGATACGGAAATATGGAAGAAATGATGATTGATGCAATACAAAAGTATTCAGCTGAAGTACGTGACAGAAGTTTTCCAGCAATCGAACACACATATAGACCAAAAAAAGTTTAATCTGACTGGCATTGATAACATATTCAGTTTAAATGAACGCAACAATAGTATTTGGAGGCTCTCAAGTGAGTAATACAGACGGTTTTATCGAAGAAGTATCGGAAGAAGTACGCAAAGATAAATTATTTGCGTTATACAAAAAGTACGGATGGATACCAGTGGTAGTTATCTTAAGTCTAGTTGGTGGTGCTGGGTTTTTAGAATACCAAAAATCTTCAAAAGCAAGTGCAGCTTCTGCGCGTGGAGATGCTTTAATTGCTGCTTTAAACCAAGATGATGCAATCATTCGCGCTTCAGAGTTAGCGTTAATCGCAGAAAAGGGTGGTGCGGAAGCGCCTATTGCAAAATTGCATCAGGCTGGCATTCTCTTAGAACAAGAAGATCTAGCTGGGGCATTGTCTGTATATGATGATTTAAGTGCTGGTGTCGATATTTACGCTCAAGTTGCAACATTAAAAGCAATTATGATTCGTGGAAATAAAATGGAAATTAACGATCGTTTGAAAGCTCTTGATGCTATTGCTACACCTGGAAATGCTTTCAGAGTAATTGCAATGGAACAAAAAGCAATTGCACACATCGATTCAGGAGAAATCGACAAAGCCATCGCAATTTTTACATCATTGATTGATGAGTCGGGTGTTTCACAAGCTCTAATGGCTAGATGTAAGCAAATGATTTTAGCTCTTGGGGGGGAATTACCTAATTGAGTAATACAACTGACTAAAATTATGTAAATTTTATTTTGTGTTTGAGGATTAAGTATTATGCTAAGTAAACAAAAAGCTTTCATACTATTGGGTATTTTATTTTTGACAGCATGTGCTGAGAAAGAAGATATAGTACCAGGAATTAGATTGGATTTAAGGTCTGCAGCTGATGTTTCTGTAGTAGCAAATACAAATTTAAGTCTTCCGAAAGCAAAAGTAAACAAAGAATGGTCACATAGAAACGGTAGCCAAAGTCATTTTATTAGTCATCCTTCCTTATCAAATGAACCTGTTCAAATTTGGTCAACAAAAATTGGAGTTGGTAATAAGAAACGCCAAAGATTAGCTGGTGATCCAATTGTAGCTGAAAACCTAATTTTTACTTTAGACTCAAATTTTGGTGTCACAGCTTTTAATCTTGATGGTATAAAAGTATGGGCTGCCGATTTAACTTCAACAAAAAGCCCCAAAGATAAGATATCTGGTGGTGGCCTAGCTTATTCTAAGGGTAATTTGGCTGTTTCAACTGGATCTGGAGAAGTTGTTTTAATGGATGCTGGTTCGGGAATCATCCAATGGAGACATGATGTACAAGGTTCAATTTCTGCTCCACCAACTTTTTCAAATGGAATAATTATTGTTATGACTGGAGGCAATCAAGCCATAGCATTAGATTATAGAAATGGTCGTGTTATCTGGACACAAGAATCAAACACAACTGGAGCAGGTATTTTGGGTGCTGGTACACCAGCAATAAGTGGTGATCTTGCAGTTTTACCTTTTACATCAGGAGAGGTATTGGGCGTCTCCCTAGATGACGGCCTTCAATCTTGGAGCCAAGTTATAAATGGAAAACGTGTTGGATCTGCTAATGGATTTGTAAAAGCTGTATCAGGTGATCCTGTAATAGTTGGGAAAATTGTTTATGCCGGAACGAACTCGGGGCGTTTAGCAGCGATTGATACCCAATCAGGGTTAAGGGTTTGGACAAAAAAAGAAGGTGCAATAGGGCCAGTATGGATAGCAAATAATGCTTTATTTGTTCTTACGGACCAGCAAAAGTTAAAACGGTTGGATCGAAAGAACGGAGCTGAAGTTTGGTCTTTTGATTTACCTATTTATAGGAACCCAAAGCGATCAACAGGAAAATATGGGCATTACAGTCCAATTTTAGCTGGTGGAAAATTATATGTTGCTGGCACAGATAAAAAGATCCGAGTATTTAACCCAGAAAATGGTGAATTGATAAATTCAATTTCTATTCGCGGTGGTGCAGCATCTCAAATAGCTGTAGCAAACGATCGGATGTATATAGTATCAGGTTCTGGCAAACTGATAGCTTTCCAATAGGGATATTATTGTTTAAAGGCTCACAGAGATTGTTGTGTGTTCAAATGAATTGGGCACATTTTTACAAAGGCCCAAAAAATGACTTTTACCGTCGCACTTGTTGGACGACCCAATGTTGGAAAATCTACACTATTTAATCGTTTAGTTGGTAGACGATTAGCATTGGTTGATGATCAGCCAGGCGTCACACGTGATTTACGCGAAGGTGATGCCAAAATGGGCCCAGTCAAATTTACTGTTATAGACACGGCAGGATTAGAAGAAGCCACTGATGAAAGCCTTCAAGGCCGGATGCGAATGTTAACTGAACGAGCAGTTGATATGTCTGACGTATGTATTTTTATGATGGATGCTAGAGCAGGCGTATTACCTGCAGATCGAGTGTTTGCAGAAATTCTGCGAAAAAAATCTGCCCGGGTAGTTTTAGTTGCAAATAAAGCTGAAGGAAATGCGGGTGAAGTTGGTTTTTTTGATGCTTTTAGTCTTGGCTTGGGAGAGCCTGTTCGCTTATCAGGAGAACATGGTGAAGGAATGGTTGATCTTCAACATGTTTTGATGCCTATTTCTGAAGAATTTGAAGAAAATGAAAATCAAGATGAACTGGAACCAGAAACAGATATAGAAATTGAAGAATTAGATGATGAAGATAGTGGTCTTGAAATCACCTATTCATCTGAAAGACCTTTGCAAATATCAATCATTGGCCGCCCAAACGCGGGTAAGTCTACACTGATAAATCAGATTTTAGGCCATGAGCGGATGCTAACTGGACCTGAGGCTGGAATTACAAGGGATAGTATTTCTATTAATCATGACTGGGATAATGTTCCAATGCGTTTGTGGGATACGGCCGGCATACGAAAAAAAGCAAAAGTGCAAGAAAAATTAGAAAAGTTATCAGTTTCTGATGGATTAAGAGCTGTAAAATTTTCAGAAGTTGTGGTCGTTCTATTAGATGCAGCTATCCCATTTGAACAGCAAGATTTACGTATTGCTGACTTGGCAGAACGAGAAGGTCGAGCAGTAGTAGTTGCTGTTAATAAGTGGGACGTTGAAAATGAAAAACAAGAAAAATTAAAAGATATTAGAGAAAAGTTTACACGCCTACTGCCCCAATTGCGAGGTGCACCGTTAGTAACAATTTCGGCTAAAACTGGTCGTGGATTAGACAGGCTACATTTAGCTATCTTAAGTGCCCATAAAGTTTGGAATAAACGCCTATCAACTTCTCAATGTAATCGCTGGTTAATGGATATGACTGATGCTCATCCACCGCCCGCACCAGGTGGCCGTCGTATTCGATTGAGATACATGACACAGGTTAAAGCGCGCCCGCCAAGCTTTGTGGTTATGTGTAGTCACCCAGATTTGCTTCCAACCAGTTACAGTAGATACCTAGTGAATGGACTAAGGGAAGATTTTAGTATGCCTGGTACACCCATTCGTATCTTTATGCGATCTCAATCAGATAAAAATCCATATGCTAATAAAAAAGAAAAGAAAGTAACAAAACTAAATAAACACCAAGAAGGTCGCTATGTTAAGGCACTAGGCCGAGGTGCTAAAAAAAATAAATGATTAATTAACTAATAAATTTAAATTTACCTAATAACCAAAATTTTAGCATAAAATTTAAAAATCTTGGTCACGAGTGCCTGATTGCCATGGTTTTACTAAATTACCAAATCTTGTGAATTGACCTTCGAAAGATAAATCGACAGTTCCGATTGGCCCATGACGTTGTTTGCCTATAATTATTTCAGCTTTACCATGTAAGGCCTCCATTTCTTCTTGCCACATCATCATTTTATCCGCCTCATGGTCCCCTGGTTTCTCACGTTCTTTGTAATATTCTTCTCTAAATACAAACATAACAACATCTGCATCTTGCTCAATTGATCCAGACTCACGTAAATCTGATAATTGTGGACGTTTATCTTCTCTAGTTTCAACTGCACGTGATAATTGTGATAGCGCAATGACCGGAATGTCTAATTCTTTTGCAATAGCTTTCATGCCTTGCGTAATTTCTGATACCTCATTTACCCTGCTATCTTTTGCAGACGCGGGGCGAACAAGTTGTAAGTAGTCGATAATTAAGACATCAAGGCCGTGAGTTCGCTTAAGGCGACGAGCTCTTGCTGCTAACTGGCTAATTGGAAGTGCTGGTGTATCATCTATATATAGTGGACAATTTTCTAATTGCTTGGCAGCTTCAACAAAACGGCGAAATTCAGATTCTGTCATATCACCAGAACGAATTTGAGTGGATGGCACTTCAGAAGCTTCTGATAAAATTCTCGCTGCAAGCTGTTCAGCAGACATTTCTAGAGAATAAAAACCGACTACTCCACCTTCTATTGCTCCTTCGGTTCCATCATGACGTTGTCCTTTTTTGTAAGATTTCGCAATGTTAAATGCGATGTTTGTTGCTAACGATGTTTTGCCCATTGATGGGCGTCCAGCTAAAATCAGTAAATCTGATGGATGTAACCCCCCAAGCTTTTTATCTATGTCCGTCAACCCGGTTGATATGCCAGCCATTCCACCTTCACGTTGATAAGCTTGGTTGGCCATATTTACTGCATCTGTGACCGCCTTCAAAAATGATTGGAATCCACTATCAACTTGCCCCTGCTCTGAGAGAGCATAAAGTTTTTGCTCTGCTTCAACAATTTGCTCTGCAGGTTCAGAAGAAATATCGATTAGTCGAGCTTTATCCGCTATATCTTCCCCAATAGCCATAAGATCTCTTCTTATTGCCATGTCATATATCATTTTAGCATAATCACGTGCAGCAAAAACTGACACGGAAGCTCCTGCTAATCGAGCTAAATAAGATGGGCCGCCTAGTTCATTTAATCCTTCATCATCTTCAAAAAATGCTTTTATCGTAACAGGAGATGCAAGTGCATTTTTTTGAATTCGATTTGCTATTGTTTCGAAAATTCGTGCATGAACAGGGTCAAAAAAATGAATATCTTTTACTATAGAAGCAATTTTATCATAAACATCATTGTTTACTAATAGTGCTCCCAACAAAGCTTGCTCTGCTTCAATATTGTGAGGTTGTAGGATTGATTCTACTTCTTCAGAGGCTTGTGAATTGCCTAAAGGACTAATCTCATTCAT
>ERZ807291.6822-NODE-6822-length-13587-cov-8.196275_pt1 | contig 13587 bp, 11 predicted proteins | sample MGYA00521257_ERZ807291 | MGnify/ENA primary metagenome ERZ807291 (study PRJEB31413, sample SAMN03169783) | marine metagenome | biome: Marine; feature: Water; material: Subsurface seawater | place: North Sea | collected 2011-04-28 | depth 1 m m ...
TATCAGCTACGCTTTTTTTACCAAAGACATCGGTTATAGCTCCATTAAGTAATACTAGACGATTAGGAATAGGGTCTGCAGAAAAGTGGACGTCTGTTGGTGTTGAATTTAATTGTGTAAGAGTGGTAGTTATAGAGTCTAAATAGGGAGTAATTTTTGTTTGATCTATGCTATCTATTGGTGTCTTTGAAGACAGATGTATATGGTCTATTAATTTTGTAACACTTAGTTGAGGAGTATATGAAAGATTTGATATTGTAGTTATTTTTTGGAAAAGTGTAGTGTCAGAATCTATGATTATCTGTATGTTAGAGGTATCCTGTAAAGGGGTGTAATAGGCTATTATAGTATCTTTTGAGGGTGATAAGGAAAACCCAATTGGTGTGTTGTTTATAGATAGAGATAATGTGGAGTTTGCTAAGTGTCTATTGTTTTCTATTTGGTAAATACCCGGAGAAGATTTTAAAAGTTTTGGTTTATGTTTTGAAACATTTTCGTTTGGAAATAAGTATAATGTATCGTTTGATTCTGTAGGGTATATGATGGTGTTAAGTGATACTAAGTCATCTTCATCGAGTAATAGATTTTTATTGTTATCTAGAAGTGCTACAGCTTGAAAAGAATCTAAAGGTAAATTACCTAGACGAAAGTTACCTGCGTCGTCTGTCCGAGTTATATAAGCTGGTTTACCTTGTAATATATTACTGTCATTAAAATTGGTATATAGGTGTATGTTACAATCGGCTATAGGTTTATTGGTTTGAATATCTCTCACTGTGCCACTGTAGTATAAGGAATCAATGTAATTTCCAGTTGAGAAAAGATAGGTATATGAATTTAGTGGATTGCCTTCATTATTATCGATAATAGAACCATTAAATTGAATAGTATAAGTAGTGTTATCTAAAAGGGAATCATTTAGGGTAATTTTTAGTTTTTTACCTGTTACGGCAATAGTTGGCGATGCTACTTGACTTGGTGAAATAATAAGTAAGTCTGATAGTTTAGTTGTTTTAATGTACTCATCAAAAGTAAAAAGGATGGTTGGGTCGGTGGAATTTAGTGCAGCGCTATCGGGATAAACATGGAGTACTTTAGGCGGATATTGATCTTTTTCTCCGCCACTTAGGGTTTGTACTGAGGCACAACCTATAGAAAGGATTATTATTAATAAAATAGTCTTGTTCATTACCGGCCGAAATGTACCAATAATACAGATATATCTGCTGGGCTTACTCCACTTATTCGTGAAGCTTGTCCAATACTTTGTGGTTTTACTTTACTGAGTTTATCGATAGCCTCTAAGGACAGGGACTTAACAGTGGTATAATCAAAATCTGAACGTAGTTTAATGTGTTCAAGCCTAAGTAGCTTATCAACGTTTGTTTGTTCATTTTCGATGTAAGTTTTGTATTTTAACTGTATTTCAGATTGTTCTATTTCATCATCCTTAAATTCTGAAAGTAAGCTATGTATGGATGATATTTCGAGTAACTGTTTATAGTTTATCTGTGGTCTTGAGAGCACTTTATCGATGAGGTAGTTCTGAGGTATTGGAGCAGTGTTGTATTTTTCTAAGATAGGATTTGCATCAGCAGGTGTAACAGTTTTTTTACTAATTATTTTATTTATAGAAGCAATATTATCTCTTTTTGTGGCCATTATATCGTAATCTTCTTGCGATATAGTTCCTTGCTCAAAGGCTTTAGGCATTAATCTAAGGTCAGCGTTATCCTGTCTTAGTAGTATTCTATATTCTGCCCTACTAGTAAACATTCTATAGGGTTCGTTGGTACCTTTATTTACTAGGTCATCTATAAGTACACCTATGTAAGCTTCACTTCTGTTCAGTATAAATGGAGATTTATTTGACATAGAATTGTGTGCATTTATACCAGCCATAAGACCTTGACAACCAGCTTCTTCATAACCAGTAGTTCCATTTATTTGCCCAGCGAAAAACAAGTTTTTGATGGCTTTGGTTTCGAGGTTAGTATTCAGTTGAGTTGGATAAAAAAAGTCGTATTCTATCGCATATCCTGGCCTAAATATTTTTGCTTGCTCAAAGCCTTTTATTTGTCGTAGGGCTTTATATTGAACTTCTTGGGGTAAGGAAGTACTAAAACCATTTATATACGTTTCGAACGTATTCCACCCTTCCGGCTCTACGAATATTTGGTGCCGCGTACGTTCAGCAAAGCGATTAACCTTATCTTCAACAGAAGGACAATATCTTGGCCCTAATGATTGTATTGTTCCATTGAACAGTGGGCTGTCAGCGAAGGCAGACCTTAACGTATCGTGAACTTGTTCATTGGTATATGTTATATGACAACTATGTTGTTTAGTTATTTTGGTAGGTTTTCTGAATGAAAAACATTTGGGGTCATCATCTCCTTTCTGTTCTTCTAATACACTGTAGTTTATTGTTCTTCCGTCTACGCGTGGTGGAGTACCTGTTTTCATACGACCTGCTTCAAAGCCTAACGATACAAGTTGTTCAGTAATACCATAAGATGCCTTATCTCCCATCCTACCTCCGGTCATTTTGGATCTTCCAATATGAATTATTCCATTCATAAAAGTACCACTTGTCAGAATTACTGATTTAGCTGTGTAGGTATTGCCGGCGGTCGTTTTGACGCCAGTTATCGTATTTTTAGATATAACCATCTCATTAACAGAGTCTTGCACAAAATCAATGTTAAGATTATGTTCTAAAAGCTCTCTCCATTTAAGGGAAAATAAGCTTCTATCGTTTTGTGATCTAGGACTCCACATTGCAGGTCCTTTGGAGGTGTTGAGCATACGAAACTGCATCATACTATGGTCACTGACTATACCAGATAAGCCACCAAGCGCGTCAATTTCTCTTACGATTTGACCTTTTGCTACTCCTCCCATTGCTGGGTTGCAGGACATTTTTGCTATAGTCTCCATATTCATGGTTATTAGCAAAACTTTAGACCCTAACTTAGCAGCTATATTAGCCGCTTCACAGCCAGCGTGGCCAGCCCCAACTACTATTACATCATACATTATATTCATTGTTTCACGTGGAACAGTACAAAGCTAAAAGTTCGTTTTCCTTGTTGGTCATATTTATCTGTTCTTCGGGAGTCTTGTCGTTTATTCCGTGCAAGTGAAGCATCCCATGAAAACAAACTCTATGCAGTTCAGTGATCAAGGGCTCATTATGGGTTTTAGCGTTTTCTTTTATTCTATCCCAGCTTATTAGTATTTCGTGATCTTCAATATCTGCGTCCTCTGAATAGTCGAACGTTATTATATCTGTGTAGTAGTCATGATTAAGCGTGCTTCTGTTGACTTCAAGAAGCTCGTCGTCGGACATGAAATAATAGATAATGCCTTCGCTTAATTGAAGATGGTTATAACAGTGCGTAAGGGACTCCATGTTAAGAAGGTCCAGTATTTCTGGATAAGGGGATTCTAGCTGTATGTTATCTGATGACATTTACTGTTCCTGATTGTGTTTTGTATTCACCCAAAATGCCATAAATTTTAGCAATGTAGATATACATCCCTGATGGGACTGGTGTGTTTTTGTATTCGGCGAACCACGGTTGAGAAATATTGGCTTGTTGTATTAGTTCGCCCCAGCGGTTGTATATTTCGTATGTTGATTTAGTTTGGTCTATGCCAACACCTTTAATTACAAATTTATTGTTTATTCCATTGGGCGAAATGGCCGTGGTTACGAAGAAAGACAGTGAATCATAACGGCACTGTACGTTGGAATACGAGATTGAACTATACCCGAGCGAATTAGTGTTCTCGTATGCTACAACCCTGTAACAGCCAGCAGTTTGAGTGTTTTGCATTGTTATAGGAAGGGTACTGTAAAATTGCGAGTTCCACGTGGAACGGTCTGTCGAATACTCAAGCTCATAGGAGGAAACACCGTTTTCCCATCCAGTGTAACTGGAGTGGGTTTGGGTCGGTAAAATATTGAGAAGCATGTTGGATGAGGTGTTGGATTGTGAAACAGTGTCGTCACACTTATCTACTGCCACTATGGTGTAATTATAAATGTTTATGTCTGCGTCTGCAAGGAAGTCGGTGGCGGTATACTCGTCTTGGTTCTGGACAGTTGCTATGGATTTGATTGTTGTATTCACGCTACCACTCATTGACCTGTCTATGCTAAAAGTGTTGATATCCTGTAGGTTGTCTGATTTCCATGATAGGGATATTGTACTATTGTCGTTAATGTTGTCATTAACGGACACCCAACTTAAGTAGATGTAACTTGGCGTTACTAGTTTTCTAGTTTCGAAAGTTAGCGTTGAGGAGCTGGAAGTAAAAGGGTCTCCTGTTTTGTAAGTTCTCAGGTAGAAACGTAGTGTGTCTCCTAGCACTAGTTTATTGTACGTGAACGAGTTGGGTATATCAGACAAGGTAGTATCACGAATATATGGCCCCCCGTTTCTGGAGACGTATAAGCTCTGGCTGTCTATGGAGTTCCATCCCGTGTATTTGTTCCAATTTAGTGTTATGGTTCTACTGCATGTGTCGATGCTTCCTCTTAGTAACACCGGTCTATGGGGATCCGAAAAGGTGGATGATAGGTTACAGCTATCGTAGGATGATAGAACTACTGGAAAGTTTCCTGCACGCAGTTCTGTGATGTTTTTGGTATAACTCGTTGTGTTGCCAATAGAATCTGCGCTTTGAGTAGTGAAGTTGTATTCATATAATTCAAACCCTTTGGTGTCCGGTGACGGGTTTGGTGACCATCCAGCGATAATGTTCTGGGTAAGAAGGTCGTAGCTGAGGGAGTCTATTTCTATAGTAGTTGGGTAGGTGTTATCGATAAGAACTTGGTTTGAGGTTGCACTGTCCGTGCCGTCACAAAGATGAAGTATGGTTACATAGTACCTCCAATTTGTATTCGCTACGGATAATTGGTGTGGATACTCTTGAATGCTAATGTCGGGAATGTCGTCGAGTTTTACAAAAGGTCCGTTGTCTTCGCTAGCATATAAACTATATTTTGTAAAAGACCCGCACTGGTCTGAAGGTGATTTCCATGACAGGGTTACTATGTCCGTATCGTAGTTTAAACACGCACGAAGCACGAGTGGTGGTGAACTTACAGCACTGGATGTTAAGGAAGCAAATAGCAGTATGATTAATATATATCTCAATAGAGCGCGGTTTATCTTCTATAACGGTATTTTTGTGCAAAAATTACGATAATAGCTCACCTATGAAAGAGTATAATAAACAAAGTGCTGAAGAAGATAACGTTCCGGAGACAGAACTACGTTTAAATAAGTATATCGCGAACGCTGGAATTAGCAGCAGAAGGGGTGCAGACTTGATCATAGAAGAAGGTCGAGTTACCGTAAATGGCAAATTGGTAAAAGAGTTGGGTGTTAAGGTTAAATCTACCGATAAAATTCTGGTAGACAACAAGTTAATATCCGCTGAGGAGAAGAAATATGTGTTGGTAAACAAGCCAAGAAACGTGATATGTACCAGTAGTGATGAGAAAGGAAGAAGGGCCATTGTAGACCTGCTTCCAAGTCACTTGCAGCACTTATACCCTGTGGGTAGATTAGACCGAAACACTACAGGAATAATATTACTTACCAATGACGGTGATTTGACCCAAAACCTCCTCCACCCTACCAAAAAAGTAAAAAAGGTGTACAAGGCAAAGGTAGAAAAGCAATTGTCACAGCAAGAGTTGGATCAGATGGTTACCGGAGTGGAGTTGGAAGATGGCGTAAGTAAGTTTGATAAAATAGTAGAGCTAAGAGAAGATGAGTCATTTAGATATGGCATTGAAATCCATAGTGGTAAAAATAGAGTCATAAGAAGGATGTTTGATGCAATAGGCAGCCCTGTGATTAAGTTAGATAGAGTAATGTTTCATACTTTTGACAAAAAAGGAATCCCCATGGGAATGCACAGGGAGTTAACTCAAAAAGAATTAAAGAACCTTGGTGTTTACATGCGGACCACTAAATAATACTTAAAAATGAAAAAAATAGGTTTAGCGATAGTTTTAATTGTCTTAATGCAAGCGTGCGAAGAGTCTCTCCCGCCAATAGATTTTAGTGTACCTTCTAAAGTCCTTATAGATTCTTGCTATACGGTAGAAGAAGAAAATATTCCTCAAGCCAGCAAGAGAGGTATATTGATAGAAGACCTTACAGGAGTGAGGTGTGTAGCATGTCCCAATGCAGCAGAAGCGGCAGATGCTGTAAAAAAGAACGATAAAGATAGTGTTGTGATCGTAATGGGCCTATATACTACATTCCCACTGTCATTGACATCCCCTGTAGATAAAGAAGCGCAAGACCTTAGAACTGAAGTTGCGCAACTAATAGGGACTAATATTTTCAATTTCAGCAATATTTTGCCAGGAGGCGGAGTGAATAGGACAGCCCCAGCTGAAGGTCAGCCTCTAAATGTGGGGTATGCTCAGTGGCAAAGTTTAGCCAACACCTTTGTAGGAGAAAGGGCTATTGTAAACTTAGATATTTCGAAACAAGAAGTAAATGATTCTACATTAGATGTTTTTGGCACTTTTGTTTTTACTGCTGATGCCGAAGCAAAGCCATTTGTTTCTATATTTTTACTGGAAGACGATATACTACATCCTCAGAAGACACTGACAGGTACAGATGAAGGGTACATTCATAAGCACATCGTTCGGAAAGCATACACGCCGTATAATGGCAACCCTCTTTTTGACTCAGAATGTGGCGATGCTGTAAGAGGTATCGGTTTAACAAAAGGATGGGAAATAACCATCCCAGAATATGTGAACAGAGAAAAAGCAAGCCTTGTATTTGTCGTTAATTATAATGATGGAGATAATAAGCAGGTCGTTCAGTGCAAAGAGGTGAAGCTAAAAAAATAAGTCAGCATAACGCCAAGCTTATTGACAACTTTACTACGTCACTCCGACTAGATAGGTCACTAAGTAATAATACTATTGATGCATATGAAGCTGATATATATAAGCTTCACTCCTATATAGAAGATAGGCCTTTGTCAAAAGTAGAGCCTGCAGAGATTACCTCATTTTTATCTTACATCATTGACCTGGGCCTAAACCCTAGATCTATGGCTAGAGTCATATCTGGCCTCAAAACATTCTATAAATACTTAGTTATAAGCGAAATAGTCCCAAACAATCCCCTTCAGAACATAAAGACACCTAAGCTTCCAAGAACACTCCCCGAAGTGCTATCCCATGAAGAAGTCACAGCTATGATGGAGCAAATAGACTTCTCGAAACTTTCTGGAGAAAGAGACAAAACGGTTATTATGCTTTTATACGGAAGTGGTTTACGCGTGTCTGAACTTGTCACGCTTACGATTAGTAATTTATATTTAGACGAGGGTTTTATAAAAGTAATAGGTAAAGGTAGCAAAGAGCGACTGGTACCTATAGGTGGCAAAACGATACGACAAGTAAAATACTATTTAACCTACTATCGTGACGAGGTACAAAACGAAAGAAGTAAGAACGTGCTTATACTGAATCAACGTGGAAGCTCTCTCAGTCGTATTTCTATATTTAACCTGGTAAAATTATTGGCCTCCAAAGCAGGAATAAAAAAGAGCATTAGCCCACACACGCTTAGACATAGTTTTGCAACGGTGCTTATAGAGGCAGGTGCAGATCTGCGTGCTGTGCAGCAGATGTTAGGACATGAGAGCATTACCACCACAGAAATATATACGCACATGGACAATGCCTATTTGAAATCTGTAATAGAACAATACCACCCAAGATCATAAAAACGAAATGATAATATATAACGTCACTATAAGTATTAACCCAAAGCTAGAAAACGAAATTTTAACATGGCTAAAAGAAGAGCACATCCCTGAAGTTATGGAGACAGAGCTGTTTGAGTCTTACTCCATGTTCAAGGTGGTAGAGAACCACATAGATCGTCACCACAACTCGTATGCGATTCAGTATACACTGTCTTCCTGGGAAAATTTTGATACCTATACAGAGAAACATGCAGATGCCTTAAGACAGAAAACCACGGAAAAGTATGGAGAAAATCTACTTGCCTTTCGTACTTTTTTGGAGAAAATGTAGAATAGAACCTAGTCCTTGACAGACGAGGATCAAGTAGATTACAGAAACGGGAAGCATAAACCTAGCTGCACCTACAGGCCCGGCTATGGTTACAAAATAAGCTGTGACAATTAGCATAAAGTACATTCTTTTAAATTGAGTCACTGAAAAAGCGGCACCTATCAGCTTCGCTATCGCAAGTAGAAACAAACCTATAAAGAGCACAAACAAAACAGGCCTTTTGATTAAAACCGCTTTTATATCCGACCATCTTTGAGCATATATCATTTCAGTAAGACTTCCATCTGAGGTGGGTTCTTTAAAAAAGGTGTAGAGTTCAAACCTTCCTGGGTCTAACAGCATTTTTATACTGCCAGCCGTGTGTACGGTAATATAAGAGGTTAGATTTTCTAAAATTGTCCCCTTTGCTAACGTATTAACCTTGGACGTATAATTCTCATACTCTTTAGACGTTCGTGGTATAGCAAACTCGGAACGAGAAACATATTCTTGAGCAGAATCATAGCCGTATGCTTTAGCGATAGTCAGTTTGGCGTTGTACTGTCCAAGATTTATGGTAGAAATAGAGCTATATTCATATTGGTTGGTATTCGTGTAGTTCACTCCAGAACCCGCTAGGTATACAAACAAGGGGAACAATAAAGCTATAGAGCCCCTACCCTTCCTTAGCTTAAAATATAAAAACACTATTGGCGAAAAGAGTACGGTAGGTAACAGTACAGGCTTAAGTAGCAGCCCCAAGCCCCATAAACACCCAAGAGCTATGAGCTTAGAACGTGCAGAGTTTTTTGAATCATAAAACACCGCGACAGAAGTGGTAATGACGGCGCAAAGTAGTAGGTCTGAAAGCGGAAAAGAAGCATGAAGTAGAATAGGGATATGAAGGCTAAAAAGGAGAACAAACAAGCCAAATCCTCTCTTTTTTGTTTGAAAATGAGATAAAAGTTGAATTCCTAAAAAAAAATTTAAAACCACAAGGCCTATGCTAGAAAACAAAGTTATAGTAGCGCTTGTGTTTTGAAATATTAGGTATACAGGGTACCCTAAAGTCCGCTTGCTGTATAGCCGATAGTCAATTTCTTCGTCAAACCCGCCAGCGTATAACCTATTGTTTTCTAACAGGTTGTTAGCTGCAGCATAGTACTCTTCACCGTCGTTTATGTGTGGCTTTTCTGAAAACAAGTACCATACACACACTAGAAATAAAGTCCCAAGTATAATTAAGAAATGCTTTTGAAAACCTCCCATTGCTGCTACAAAGTTGAACCATTTATGCTATTCTTCATACTTGTTAAAGGATACATAACACTATATCATTAAGTTTGTGGTAATTTTTAAATTATAAAATCACATAAAAATGAAAAAACTTTACACTTTATTATCATTAGTTGTACTCAGCTTCGCTGTAAATGCACAATGCACCGACCTCTTTTTTAGTGAGTACGTCGAGGGTACTTCAAACAACAAGGCTTTAGAAATTTACAACCCAACGAGTTCTGCTATTGACTTATCTAATTATGCAGTAATCAGAATGAACAACGGTAAAACAACTTCGCCAGATACATTCAGAATGAACGGAATGCTAGCGTCTGAAGCGGTTTATATAATTGCAAACTCACAAGCGGATGCCGCTATTTTGGCATTAGCTGACACCACAGGGTCCGCTACTTTTTATAATGGAGACGATGCGCTTACTCTTGCTAACATTACGTTATCTACTGTGGTTGACTTGTTCGGAGTACCAGGAGTAGATCCAGGATCAGCTTGGACTTGGGTTTCTGGGGCTACTAACAATTCCACTCTTGTTAGAAACTACAGTGTTCAGTCAGGAGTTGCTACTTGGGATACATTAGAATGGGTTTCTTCTACAATCGATGATTTTAGCAACCTTGGTTCTCACTCCTCTGCGTGCTATCCGCCAAAAGCTACGGAGCCAGCGGCAGCAGTCGATAACCCAACGCAAGAAGCCGTAGATGTTATATCTATATACAGTCAGTCTTACACAGACCCAGCTACTGTCAACTATTACCCAGGATGGGGACAAACTACTCAGTATGCTGATTTTGTTATAGGTACAGATAGTATGATTAAGTATTCTTCATTAAACTATCAAGGTATTGATTTTGACGCAAGTCAAATAGACGCATCTTCTATGGAAATGTTGCACATTGATATATGGACTGCGGACGTAGATGATATCGAAATTTTCCCAATAAGCAGAGCTTCAGGTGAGAAAGCAGTTAAGAGAACGTTAACAGCTGGACAGTGGAACTCTTTTGATATCCCTTTATCTGAGTATACCAGCCAAGGCTTATCAATGAGTGATATATTCCAATTCAAATTTGATAACACAGGTGCGAGTAGAGGTACAGGAACTATCTTTATAGATAACATGTACTTATGGAAAGAGCCTACTCTAGTTTATACCGCTGCAGATATTGCAGACATCATTATGTTAGACGCTGATTTAGCTCCTACTAATGAGGGCACCTTATACGAGATTACGGGTGTAGTTTATGGCGTAGATTTAGACGGTAATGCTGGTCTTTCTTTCACTATTATCGATGAAACTGCAGGAATGAACATCTTTAACTTTAACGATGTAGACGACTACGTGGTCACAGAAGGTGACGAAATCACAGTAAAAGGTAAGATTGATTTCTTCAACGGTCTTCTTGAATTATTTGCGGATAGCATCAAGGTGAATAGCCAAAACAACACACTTAAAGCTCCAACGTTAGTTTCTGCACCTTCTGAGGCAACAGAGTCTGACTTTATTACTTTAGAGAAAGTTTGGGTAACTAATGATACTATCACTGTATGGCCAAACAATGGAAACGTCGAACTTACAAATGAAGATATGGATACGTTCCAAATCAGAATAGATAGAGATATCCCAGGTATAGTAGGCATGCCAGTAGAGTTTGATACAATGACAATCACAGGTATTGGGGGGCAGTTTGATAACCGTGCTCCATACAACGAAGGTTACCAAATCTTCCCAAGAGGTCTTAGCGATATAGCTGAGTGGGTTGACCTATCTTCTGTTAGAGAAATAGCTGTACAGACTTCTGTATATCCCAACCCTGCAAACAACAATCTTACTGTAGCAGGTGCTACTAAGTGGGATAATTTCGTAGTATACTCTATAATGGGTAGCGAAGTTTCTGCGGGTACTTTGAATAACAACAACCTTTCTGTTTCGAATTTAGAAAACGGCACTTACATCATCAAGCTGGTTGCTGGTGAGCAAGTAGGTGTAGCTAGATTTGTAGTAAATAAATAAACTTTAAAATTCAGAGATATTTAAGGGCTTCCTGTTTTAGGAGGCCCTTTTTGTTTTTACGGGGATTGCAATTTCCAAAGTTATTTATAATACTTGGAGTAATGCTTGGTGAGAATAAATAATCGTTGTATCTTTGCAGCCAATTATCGCGGGATGGAGCAGTGGTAGCTCGTCGGGCTCATAACCCGAAGGTCACAGGTTCGAGTCCTGTTCCCGCAACTGATAAAAGCTTCAAGCATTCGCTTGAAGCTTTTTTTTGCTCTAAGAAGAACTCCTTAAACGCTGATGGGGCTTGTAAGCCTGGATTCTTATTTTAAAATAATATTGTCTAGCAGTCGTACACCTTCATATTCCACTACTGTGACTACGGCTATGGAATCTGCCTCCTCTAAGTGGCTTACTTCATTTAATGTGCTTGCATCTACTGCCAGTAGATAGTCTATGCGAGCTCCTTTTTGAGCGCTTATAAACTGCTTGGCTTTTTGTACGGCATCCGTCAAGGCCATATCCTCCGTATCTTCTTTGAGCTGAGTAATGGCTTTATAAATGAATGCTGCATTCATTTTACCCTTTTCAGAAAGCCGTACATTCCGAGAGCTCATAGCAAGTCCATGCGGCTCTCTTTTTATAGGAACTACCACTATCTCAGGTGCCGAATCCATAAGTTCGGCCAGTCTTTTTACTACTATGCTCTGCTGATAATCTTTTTGACCAAAGAAGGCAAAATCGGGTTTAACAATATGAAAAAAGCGAAAAAGCACATTACACACACCTTGAAAATGACCAGGCCGACTTGCTCCCTCTATTTTTAAGTCCAAATCATTGAGATTAAACTTTTGCTGCACATAGCTGGTTGGATATACTTGATTATAATCGGGAAGAAATAGAATGTCGCACCCATTATCCATAAGCAACTCAATGTCTTTTTCTATTGGTTTAGGGTAGTTGTCTAAGTCTGCAGCTTCGCCAAACTGGGTTGGATTAACGAAAATGCTACATACAGTAATGTCTGATTTAGAAGTGCTTTCAGTTACAAGGGAAGCATGGCCTTCATGAAGAGCACCCATGGTCGGCACAAAGCCAATTGTAACTTTTGGATTGTCTCTACGTATAGAGGTTAGGTAGTCAGAAAGGACATTTGCAGTCTTTATTATATGCATATATATACGATAAAAATATTTAAAAAACAATAGTACCGCGTGATTATTATAGTTAGGCACGGCAGTATCTTTGCAATTGTAAAACAATAAGACGTTCTATGGATAATACACAAGAAAGAAAAAAAATTCTATTTATCTCTTCAGAGATGAGACCGTTTTTAGACGGAGACACTCCATTGGCAGAAATCGCAAGGTACTTACCACAAAAAATTCAAGAAAAAGACAACGAAGTACGGATTTTAGTTCCTCGCTTTGGAGTAATAAATGAGAGAAGAAACAGGTTGCATGAAGTGGTTCGTTTGTCCGGTATGAATATTACCATAGATGATAACGACAATCCTCTTACTATCAAAGTAGCGTCTATACCTAATACAAAGATGCAAGTTTACTTCTTAGATAACGAGGACTTCTTCCATCGCAAGTTTATTTATAATGACGAGAACGAAGAGTTTTTTGCAGACAATGATGAGAGAACCATCTTCTTCTGTAAAGGAGCTTTGGAAACAGTAAAGAAACTCGGCTGGTATCCAGATATTATCCACTGTCAAGGGTGGATGACGAGTCTTATTCCATTGTACCTAAAAACACTGTATAAGGACGAGCCCGTATTCTCTAATGCAAAAGTAATATACTCTGTATATGAAAATGATTTCAAAGAGGATCTAGGACAGGACTTTATGCGTAAGGCTAGTCTTAACTTCATAGAGGATGAGGAATTAGAGCCATTCTCTAAAGCAGACTGTACTAGTCTCCACATGGGTGGAATACAACATGCAGACGCAGTAGTGCGGTGCAGTGATATAGATGCTGAAGTTGAGCAAAGATTATCTTCATTTGAGAAACCAATTCTAAACCATACCAATGATGAAATAGCCGACAATTATCTGAATTTCTACAATTCATTGTTGGCAGGAAAGCAGTAGTATAAAAGTGATATTAAACAGTATGAATTATAAAGTTAAGGGGTTATTGCCCCTTTTCTTTTTGCTTGCTTTTTTAGGCTGCAAAAAGGAGTCTACAAACGTAGGGCTAGCATTAGTTGGTGG
>ERZ807291.6831-NODE-6831-length-13578-cov-6.115063_pt1 | contig 13578 bp, 14 predicted proteins | sample MGYA00521257_ERZ807291 | MGnify/ENA primary metagenome ERZ807291 (study PRJEB31413, sample SAMN03169783) | marine metagenome | biome: Marine; feature: Water; material: Subsurface seawater | place: North Sea | collected 2011-04-28 | depth 1 m m ...
GTAAGATCGCCGCTGGCCTTGTTAATCCTTTTATTGGCCCAAAACTCAATACACCTCTTGCAATTGAAGAATGTTTTGCTGAAATTAAGAAATTCGGTGATTATTTTGAAAAAATCGAGGGGGACAGGTTTTATCATTCACTTCCCATGTACCGAGTTTTCAAAACTTCAAAGCAAGCTGAATTTTGGGTGGATCGGTCCAAGAAAACTCCTCACTTCTGCAACAGACCGGGTATTATAAATACCCAAGATGCTTCTTTACTCGGAATCCGGGCACCGTACGGAATGGGTGTCACAAAATGCCTTAGGCTCCACATTCAGTCATTCATTGGGTACTCTAGGCATAGGTTAATGGAAAGCGGCCATTGGATCAAAGGACCCGTTGATTATGAACATTGTAATTACCAAAAAATTATTTTTTGCGAAGGATTTAGGGTATTGGATAACCCGTGGTTTTCTTTTATCCCGGTAGCTCCAGTGAGAGGTGAAATTATCGGTATTGATTCTTACTTGGCAACCAGTGCCAGCAATGGGACTTGGGCCATGCCCGTATCACGGGAACACTTCATGGCAGGATCAACATGGGATCATGAAGTTCTAGAAACAGGTCCTAGCCAGAAAGCTAAAGAAGAAATCCTTCGATCTCTAGACTTCATCAAAATTGATCCAAGTAAAATCACAAAGCAATTCAGTGGTGTCCGTACCGGTACAATCGACCGAAATCCCATTCTCGGATCTCACCCTCAAAATAAAAAGTTATTTGTTTTCAACGGTTTTGGCTCCAGAGGAGCCACCACCATTCCTTTATATGCCAAGCAAATGGTTGAATATATCCTTAACGGCATCCCACTTCCCCTTTCTGTAGATATTGCAAGATTTAAGGAATGCAGTGCTTTCAATAAATGAAATTAACCAACCAAGTTCACCAAATTTTATCCCAATATTTAAAGCCTGGAGATTGTGCCGTAGATATGACCGTTGGAAACGGTTGGGATACTCACTTTCTTGCTAGAGCGGTAGAAGAGAACGGAAAAGTTTTCGGTTTTGACATACAGAAGGAGGCCATTGAGCAAACAAATGCTCGAATCAAGGAAAATATTCCAACCAAGAACTACACTTTAATAAATTCATGTCACACGCAGTTTGAAGAAAAAATTTCCCGTGCTTTTTATCAAAAAATTAAAGCTTTTACCTTCAACCTCGGGTACCTCCCCCATTCAAACAAAGAAATTATAACGCAGCCCCACTCAAGTCGCTATGCCGCAGATAAATCATACCAATGGTTAGCAGATGATGGAGTGATAACTATTATTACCTACCAGGGACATAATGGGGGCAGAGAGGAAACAGAAGCCGTGCTGGACTGGGCACAAAATGTTCCTACCTATCACCAAGTGATAAAAGGTAACGACTCTGCTGAATCTCCCCTTCTTGTCGTAATCAAAAAATCAAAACGGGGTAATTAAATCAATTTCCTCTTCATAATTTACCCGGGGATGGGCAAAACCAAACAATTTAAGAAATTCAGTCTGGTATTCCTCAAAAGCGGTTAAATCAGTAAGGTTAGAGGTGTTCACTTGGGGCCAAAGATTGATAATTTCCTGCTGTATTTCATCTTTCATCTCCCAGTCATCTAAACGGATTCGCCCAGCTGCATCAACCGTAGGTGAACCCGACTCTGCATAAAGAAAGCGACTAAATAAACGAGCAGTCTGCTCAATACACCCTTCATGCGTGCCTGCTTCTCTCATGATCTTGAAAAGGATCGAAACATAAAGGGGGACCACAGGAATAGCCGAGCTTGCCTGCGTAACAACTGCTTTGTTTACTGAAACAAATGAACGCCCTGCCACTTTTTCCTGAAGCAAATTATTTAGGGTATGAGCGCAATTCTCAAGATGCTCTTTGGCTCGACCGATTGTTCCGTTGCGGTAAATTGGTTGGGTTACCTCAGGTCCAATGTAAGAATAGGCAACATTTATACAACCTGGAGCCAACAAATTCTCTTCTAAAAGCCTTTCTGTCCAAATTTTCCAGTCATCTCCTCCCATGACTTTTTCAGTACTCTCGATTTCAGCATCTGTTGCCGGGTTTATAACCACTTCCTTGACCTCTTTTTTGTCAGTATCCAGGGTCTTATTTTTATAAACTGAACCAATTGGTTTTAAGCATGCACGGTAGGTCTCACCATCCAAAGGGTCTGTCCGACGAGGGGAAGCAAGGCTGTAAACTACAAGATCAAACTGACCCATTTCCTTGGCTTTTTTAATAACTTCGTCCTTACATTCACTGGAAAATGCATCGCCATTAATATCAACAGATCGTACACCTGCCTCTTGGGAAAATTTGTTAAAAGCTAACGAATTGTAGAAACCAGCACTCGCGGGTTTATCTTCTTTGGGTGGACGCTCAAAATAAACACCAAGGGTCTCAGCCCCAGCAGAAAAAGTAGCTGAGACACGACTTGAAAGACCGTAGCCAGTGGATGCCCCAATGACCAGGACACGCTTTGGTTTGCCACCGTGAGTGATAAGGTTTTCTTTTGCATGATTGATTTGGTCACGAACATTCTCCAGACAGCCGACCGGGTGTGAAGTAATGCAAACAAAACCTTTAATTCTTGGCTTAATAATCATGAGTCTTCTTTATCACTATTGACTAAATTAAAGAAGTATAATTTTGCTATTCATTAAATTGATGGGATACCGAAGAAAAAAGAATTTCAAGAAAACAGATTTAATTGCTAATTTCATGGGACTCCCCGAGTCGGATGAAACCATGTTTCTATCCACCCCCAGGTCTATCACCAGCGTCATTGAAAAAGCGTGGAGCGATTGGTCTATTGGAAGCCAAGTTTCTCCTGAACAAGTTATTTCTCAAAATTGGAACAAAGTGGTAGGAAACAGGCTATCCACCAAGTGTGCACCCGATCGGATCGATAAGAGCGGTAAGTTATTTATCCGGTCCGCAAGCGGACCTATCAAACAGGAATTATCTTTTATCAAAAAACAGATTCAAATAAGAATTTCCAAGTTAAAAGGATGCGAAGCAATCAAGGAAATCAAAATTTGCTAGCTCAATGAAAATGGTCGACGGTCTTATATCGTGCAGCAACTATTTTGAAAAGGCTTGCGGAAATACAGACGAGAATTGTCCAAAACCAAAATTCAGAGGCACCGGAAAGTAAGAAATTGCCATTTTGATCAACGAGTAAGAACTTGACTCCAGAAGCCAAATAATTCCCTAGGGATACTGTCAAAAGAAAGAGAGCCATCACAACTGACTTTAGGCTTTTAGGTGCCTGCGTGTAAGCGAATTCCAAGCAAGTAATTGAAACTAAAATTTCAGAAACGGTTAAAATAAAGCAGGCCAGTACCTGCCACATTACGCTCGGATGTAATCCAGCATCTATTTTCATTTGAACCCATGAAACCAGGGCAAAGGATCCCCCCATCACCCATAGACCAAACCGCATTTTTCCGAGTGGGGTAATAGTGAAATACTTACCACAAGAAGGATAAACTATGGAAGAGAAGCAAGGAATTAGCAGCAAGATAAATAAAGGGTTCCATACTGCAGATACTTGGGATGCCAGCATCTCCATACCCCCAACCCAAGGAACCCATTCAGGAATTATGCGGTCAAGATTTCTTGCCTGCACCTGCCATAAGGTACCAATTTGGTCAAAGAGAGCCCAAAATAAAATTACAAAAGAAAAAATGATGGATAACCGAAGCAGTACTCGGACATTCTCTTGAGAAAAAGTCTCACGAAACCAAGAAATCCCGCGAGGAGGAATGTGAGTGAAATCATTTCTACCCAGCCAGAAGATTACAGTCGCAATCGCCATAAGAGCACCAGGTAAACCAAAGGCATAGTGGTGACCAAATATTACCTCCCCCATCTCTTTGGGTCCAACTATCCAGGAAAAATAAGGATACAGCCATTCTCCTAGGGAACCCTCTGCCCTTCTCGCCTCAAGCAAAAAAGGGGTTAGTAACCCTGAAACAAAAGCACCCAAGTTGATTGAAAAATAAAACCAACCAAAAACTTTGGTAATAAGATGCTTATTCTTGTCGCAAAACTGGTCACCCACATGAGATGAAACACAGGGTTTGATGCCACCTGACCCAATAGCGATCAACAAAAGACCGAGTAAAAGCCATAACTTGGTATCACCCCAAATCCCCATAAAAGCCAAACAAGCATGACCTGCACAGTAACAAAGCGATAAAATGATAATGGTTTTATATTTCCCCCAAAAAGCATCGGCGATGAGGCCCCCAATAATCGGGAAAAAATAAGCTGACCCTACGAATAAATGGACCCAGGCTTCAGCGGATTTTGCACCAAAAACTGCTAACTCTCCATCGGGCTGCGTAAGGTAAAGTGTCATATACGCAAGCAAAACACTTCGCATACCATAAAAGGAAAATCGCTCAGCGACTTCGTTTCCAATGATAAATGGTATACCAGGTGGTAAGCGACTGGTAATAATGGGAGTAGAACGAAACATTTTAGTTGCGAAGAAAATTGTCTTCTTTTTTACGCCTACTTAGTTCTTCGTCTAAATCCTTTAAAATCGCATTTTTTTCGTTCATCGCAGTATCTTCCTTTTCAATTATTGCAGACAAATTCTTTCTTTTTAAAAGAAATACATAAATATTAAAAGTTATTCCTAAAGAACTTAGAGCTGCGGCAATTATTAAAGATCCATTTATAGATAAACATGTAATTAAGAGTGAGATAAATAGAGTTAAATTAATGAATTCAATTTTCTTGTATAACATATTCGGTAGATATCGGTATTTTGCTATTTAAAATTAATCTTGCCTTAAACATTACTTTTAAATGAATCGTTTCAATGAAAATTCATAAATTTCTACTTTTAATTTTTGTTTTCGGATTTTTGGGATGTGAAAAGCAGGCTGACTATATCCCCTTTGAAGAAGTTAACTCGTCCAAAGTTCCACCTCCCATTCAAGACGAGACTAGTAATACAAAGCCAAAAGTAATTGGTAAAACATTATCTTCTGAGCAAGAAAAAAAGCAGAGCCATAATATTGAAACTACCTCCTTACCGGAACTGCCAAAAGTGGTGCCTCCCACGATTAAAAAATCACAAAAAGCAATCGAACCAGAGTTCACAGATGAGTTACTCAAGGCTGTAGGCAATTGGAAAAAGATACCTAAATCAGTATTTCCTCTCCAAAATGTGAGCATCCATGAACCAGTTGTTTTCAAACTTATAGGCAAGAACGGACAGGTAATTGCATCGACTCCTTTGGATGCCGCTGAGGATGTTGTGGTCAAAGGGATTATGGGTGAACATCTCCTTATTTCCCCTTCAGTAAACTCAAAATTTGAAACAACTATAGAACTTGAAAAAACAGATTTTAAAAAAGGTGTGGCTTTTCGCTTTGAAATGGGGAAAAAAGCATTACTCGCTAAGAAACTGGCAACGGCCCAAGCTAACAATAAACTGGATAGTAAAAACTCGTCCAGAAACGCCAAAGATGAAAGCAAACAGGATAACCCATCACTTATTCCCGGGGATTTTGGTCATGGAAAATTTTGCATTTGCTCTGATTGCAGACAAAAAAGATTGGCATTAGTTGAGTCTATGAAATAAGATACAAACATGAGCATATCCTCTACCAAGAAAAAAAAGAAAAGAGACATCGAGATCGGTGATTTTGTCAAAGAAACTGCAACCTCCAAAGGCAAAAAAAAGTGCGGTGAAGTGCTGATGATTCTTGCGGATAATCCAGGAGACCCGACCATTGAGTGTGTGGAAGTTCATCCGGATGAACTTACTCCTCTTGAGAAAGGCTCAGATGGCATGAGATCATTCCGTACCAAAAGATCTAAATTAAAGCATTACACGCCCAGAAAATTGTTATTCACCAAGAAAACTTTTGAAAAAGGTGATGTGATTCGTCACAAAAGAGGTGCTACTATCCGATATGGTAGGATTGTATGCTTCGTACATCCCGACGGGCTGTATTCTACCTCTCATGAGGAAGGATATAATGGTAAGGACCTGCTCGAATGTGTAGAAATTGAAAAGAAACCAGGATTAATGCAAAAAATTGGTCCAGATGGAGAACCAAAGAGATTTCAGGCTCAAGGTAAAGACAGCAAGATCATAAAAGTTATCACAACAAATGCAAAAGGGGAAGATACTACAATGCACCGGCTTGACATCCCTGATGATGAAGAAGATTTCTAAACCAAATCCAAATCACAACATAAAAGCTAGGTCTAAATCTCTCTTCCTCATTCTCGCAACTCTACTTTTCTTCAGTTTGTAAGCCAGCACAGTTTGGGTTTTTAAATTCCCCTCTATGTCTTGCCAGGATATTATAATCCCCTTTGAGGACCACTTGGTATTGCACCATTTCAGCGAATAAGCGGCGATAAGATAATCAATGGCTTCAGCACGATTTAGGTAGATGTCATCATTTACCTTACGCACTTACAGCAAATTTGTTGTAATAACCTTTAGGAATTGTAGTCGCCGGACTTAATCTTTTGGCAACTCGCAATGGAAATTCCTGTAAGTTCAGACGACTCCTTCAAAGTTTTCCCCTCTCCTAAAAAACCCTTTACCTGACTCACAATTTCAGGCGTGATTTTATTTCGGGAAGCAGAAATTCCAAATCTTTGGTTAAAAGTAGATTTCGCAATGGGAGGTAAACCATTTACATAACATTCAAGATAATCAACTACGCTACGAAATAGTTTTCTACCATCAGAGCGAACATGTTTTTTGTGATCATTTTTTATTAAATCATAAAAATTCTCTTTTTTTGATTTAATATTTTTTTTGGCCTTTATTTGCTTCTCTATTTTTTTCTTTAGGCGTTCAAGTTCTTTAATACTTGTATCATTTGTAATGTCCATAATATGTAAGGGTTGGTAATAAATTAAAATCTATAATTTATAATAAAAATAAAATGTAAAGTTTTAATGTAAAGAGCGATCTAGACTTCTATATTGTATAGCTTCCAGTATGTGCTCGCGCTCAATATCATGGACACCAGCCATATCAGCAATGGTTCGGGATACCTTTAATATTCGTGCATAGGCACGAGCAGAGAGAGACATGTGCTCCATTGCTAAAGATAATAAATCCATATTTTCAGCAGAAATCTTGCAAAATTTGTTAAGTAAACTTTCTGACATATTAGCATTTGTTTTCGTTGGAACATTTATATCCTTGAATCTGTTTTCTTGAATCTCCCTGCATTGAACCACCCTATCTCGAATCACAGCAGACCGTTCGCCTTTTTCTTCAGATTTTAAATCAGAAATCCGCACGGCAGGTGCTTCCACATGTAAGTCAATACGATCAAGTAAAGGACCACTGATTTTATTTCGATATTTTTGAATTTGAGGAATCGAACACCGGCATTGATTTGAATCATCTCCTAGATAACCACACGGGCATGGATTCATTGCAGCAACCAACATAAACTGGCAAGGCAGGGTAATTTTCCCCGCACTGCGGGAAATGGTAACCATTCCATCTTCAATAGGTTGCCGAAGAACTTCAAGGGCGGATCTCTTAAACTCAGGAAGTTCGTCCAAAAACAAGACTCCATTATGAGCCAAAGATATCTCGCCCGGACCAGGCTTAGTCCCCCCCCCGAGCAATCCCACATCGCTAATAGTGTGGTGTGGTGTGCGAATGGGCCGTGACAACCCACCTTCTTGAATAGTTGTCGCAAGCCCACCAACAGAAAATATATTTAGGATCTCTAAATATTCATCTATGGATGGGGGTGGCAAGATTGAAGGAATTCTTTTAGCAACCATAGATTTGCCAGATCCTGGCGGGCCCACAATCAGTAAATTATGACCACCGGCTACAGAAATTTCAACAGCACGCCTCAAATTCAACTGCCCTTTTATTTCATCAAAATCCAGGTCAAAGGACCTACTTTGAGAAATTAAATTGAGGTAAGTGCCTGAAATTAAAGGCTCAATTTCTATCTTTCCTGACAGAAAATCAATCGTTTCCGTTAAAGATTTAACCGGGTATACAGGCAAACCCTCAACCAATGAAGCTTCCCACGCCGACTCATTGGGGAGAATAATCCCCTTTTTTCCCAATTTTCGAGCTAAAACCGCCATAGCCAACCCGCCTCGGATTCCACGAACTTCACCTGACAACCCAAGCTCACCGGCGATCAAATAGTCTTTCATTAAAGAACCCTGAAAATGATCAATTGCCGCAAGCATAGCTACTGCGATAGGTAAATCAAAAGAAGCTCCTTCTTTTTTTAAATCTCCCGGTGCCAGATTAATCGTCACTCTTGTTCTGGGTAGAGAAAAGCCAGAGTTTGATATGCTCGAATAAACACGGTCAAGTGCTTCCTTTACTGCAGCATCAGGAAGCCCAACAAGAACACACCTAGGTTCACCCTTTTCTCCACCGTTAGCTTCAACAGTTACAGGAATCGCATCAACTCCCTGCAGGGCCGCACACATAGTAGACGCTAACATAAAAAACTCTAGAAACCTCTGGCCTTCACCCGAGTGGAAATCTTCTTAAATTCAGGATGATTCGAGGAAGCCAACAGCGAATATATAATGGTCTCCAGACTTAAAACAGAGGCTCCCGCCTGGGAAAGTTGATTGATAGCAGTGGTGGCATCTGCATCTCTTCTTGATAAAACACAATCGGAAATTACGGTTACACCAAGTCCTTTCTTTAAAGCATCAATGGCGGTTAAATAAATGCAAATTGAAGTTTCAATCCCTGATAGTAAAAAATGCTTAATTTCATTAACCTCCACCCATTCACAAAATGCACTATCTCCAAAAGCTGAAAAAGTATTCTTTTTTATAATTGTAGATTCCGAAATTTTTTCCGCAATTTGGGTCAGGCTTCCTCCAAGTTTTTCAGGAGCTTGCTCCGTGACCAATAACGGAATCGAAAAACAAGCCATGGAGTCAATAAATAGGTCTATGGAATCTAACAATGCTTCCATTTTTACCTCATTTATACTCATCGTTAATTTCGGCTGAATATCCATCAAGACTCCAGCCAACCCTTTAGTTTTTGTTAAAAACGATAATTCCTCGCACTTATTCATGGATTGCACTAGTTAAACATGGATTGACTTTAGATTTTCGGTTGAAAATAAATGATGATTACTAAAACATGAATAAAGCCCTCATAATCTCTTGCATGGTAACTTTGCTATGTTTTTCGAACCAATCCTGTCAAAAGCGAAAGATTGATCAATCAAAGATTACCATGAGGCCTAAAATTTTTCTTGAAGGGGCCTCTCCTGTTCCGCTTTTCGACGAATACGATATAAGAGGTGCTCAGATTGGAACTGTTGAAAACATCTTCTCTGAAGATTCAAATGATCGAGTATTTGCCTTGTGGTTAAATCTTGACCGGAGAAGTTCTTTTTACCTGCAAAAAGAAACAACAATGCGACTGGGAAGTCGCTTACAGTTAGTTTCCAATGGGCAAATCCTAGGAATACATCCAATCGAGAAAACCATTAGCAATGGGATTATTCCTTTCATTCTGTCTACGAGGATGACAGAACAAGGTGCAAGAACACTATATGAACAGCTTGGTCAGTCTATTACATATATCCAAGCTGAACTGGAAAACGAAAAGAGATGAAAAACCTCTTCACCGTAGAACTCTTAAGCTTATCTTTTTTTTGCTCATTCTGTTCAGCCGAACCTTTTCGACTGTCCTGGCCCACCCCTAACCCTTCCTTTGCCCATGGGTTAGGCTATTCAACCTTTCTCCAAAAAACTGGACCGGACAAAGCATATTCCTCTGGAGCTTTTGGATGCGTTCGTAATAACGGTTATAAGTTTCATGAAGGAGTTGACCTGTTTCCTATCAAAAGAGATAAAAGTGGAAAAGCTGAGGATTATGTTTTTGCAGCAATGCCTGGAATCGTAAGCTATATCAACGAAATAAAATCTCACAGTGCGTACGGGAAATATATCGTATTGGAACACCCTACATGCAAGCCTGCACTCTACTCATTATATGCACACTTATCAGAAGTGTCTCCAAAGCTTAAAGTTGGAAGTAAGGTGACGGTCGCAGAATCGATAGGTGTTATGGGCAATACTTCTTCTTTTCGAATTCCTGTAAACCGTTCGCATTTACACTTTGAAATAGGGTTAAGGCTTTCTGACAGTTTTCAAAGATGGTTTGACTCCAAGGAATTTAAAACACCAAACAGGCATGGAAACTTCAGTGGGTTTAACTTGGTCGGGATTGACCCTCTTCATTTCTTTTCTCAATACCAAAAGAAACCTTTTGAGCAGCCCCTTCACTTAATCAAAACTCTTCCCACTATTGTAAAAGTTAGGGTAAAAAGCACCAAGCCTGTTGATTTTGGTAAAAGATATCCCGATCTCTGTCCGAACTTCGATCCTCGTGCGACAACCTGGGACTGCAGTATGGGTCCTTACGGAATCCCCTTGAGAATTGAGCCCGCTGAGAAAGCTGCTCGGGTCACCCAAAAAATTCAAATTTTAAGCTACGACTTACACGCAAATACTAAACCCTGCAGAAACTTAGTGACCCGTCAGGGTGGTCAATATGCACCCTCTGAGCAGCTTAAATCGTACCTGGAAATATTATTTGGCACCTAGTTGAGTGAGTTCAGCTTTGCCAACCATCGCTTATTTCGTCTCATCTCATGGTCTTGGGCATGCAACAAGATCAACCGCTATCATTAATGAGATACACGCTAGCAAAAAAAACATTCACTTTCTTATTGTAAGTGATCTTCCTGATGTATTTTGGGAAAAAAATTTAGATCAAAGTGTCCCTCATACTACTCTTCGATGCAAAACCGACATTGGCTTATTTCAAGATGACGCTTTTACTAGCAATATCCCAAAGAGTATAGAGCTTCTTGAGGCATACCTTCAGAAACCCATCCACAAAAATATCTCACTATTGAAGGCTATGGGGAAATTTGATCTATGCCATGTTGTTTGCGACATCTCACCCTTGGGTATCAGACTGGCCAATTATCTTGGCCTAAAAACTACACTGATTGAAAATTTTACTTGGGATTGGATCTACCAACCTTTAATTCCCAAGTTTCAGGCATTTAAAGATATATCAAGCAGGTTAAAGGCGATTTTTGATACAATACACTTACGGATTCAGACCACTCCATACTGTGAGAAAATCAATGGGGCGATTGAAGTACAACCAGTTCACCGTCACTTTCAAACCTCACCGTCCGAGGTTTACAGAAAATTAAATATTGCCCAGTCTCAAAAGCTCATCCTAGTGGCTGCGAGTGGTTTGCAACTTAACCCTAAATTCAAGCAATTTATTAAGAAATCTCCTCACCATTATATTTTCTGCGGTGATGATAAGAATACCGAAATTAATACGCCCCTAAGGAGGATTCCCCAAGATAGCAACTTCCACTTCCCTGACCTGATTAGGGCATCAGCTGTGGTGATCGGAAAAATTGGGTATGGAATGACTGTAGAATGCTGGGCTGCACAAACAAAATTAATTGGTGTCACGCGCAAAGATTTCCGAGAAAGTGAAGTTTTAAAAGATTTTATAGTAAACCAAGACATTGGTATCAGCATGACAACTGAAGAATTTAAAAAATCAAGCTGGCTGCTTCGTCTAGAAAAACAGATTGAAAACTCTCCAAAAACAAAATCACATAGGATTAATGGAAATGGACTGGCATCCAGAAAGATTATTGAAATTGCAACTGGCTAAAAATCTATTCTAGTAATACTTCACATTGCAAACCAAGAAATACCCAAGCCCTTGCACAGGGAGTGTCCTATCTAACTCTGGAGGACTCATTTTTGCTGGAATCATATTATTTATATTCTCCAGTCACTTACCTGAAACATGGAGTTATCAAAGAAAAGCAAAGAATCAAAAATTAAATGGGAATACAGTTTCAATAGAGCTTGCCCGTCCCTCATTCTTTGAGAAGAGAATGCAATATATTGAATCAAATCCTGATGTACCAAGTAATACTCCAGACAAAGCCAATTTTTTTTCTTCTCGTGAACAGCAAACTGCAGACCTGAAAGATAAGCAAGAAATACCAGATTTCGATAAACCATCCACCGATGGCAACAGCGACAACTTGAAAGTCATTAAAAACCGGGCGGATCGATCAGTAGAAAAAAACTCCCCATTACAAAGAGGCAAAGTTTTAATATCCCGAAAAAATTCCCAGTCTGCCTCAAAGGGAAATAAGGCCCCTCCACCTTCACTCGCTACATCAACGCCCGACATTAAACACAAAAAAGAGCTCAAAAGTTATTATTCGATTAAAGAAAAAGCAGAAAAGAATCAAAGAATTATAAAGTTAGGAAAAAATGGGCTACAAAGCACCAACGAAAAGGGCTCATTGGCACAGGATTCAAAGCAGACTGAACAGCAAATGGCTAGACCCAGAATCTCTCCCCAACTACTCAATGGACCAATCTTAAGATCCAAAAGTAAGGCTTCTCGTATCGGAAAGATAGCAATTGATTGTAAACTCCATCCTTATGGTGTGTATGTACAGCAAATGTTACAAGCGGTAGAATCACAATGGCATCAACTCGTGAAAGGTTCGATTCCATATATTCAAAAAGACAAAATACCCCCAGAAATAGTTTACCGTTTTGTGCTTAACTCCAATGGTAAAGTATCAGAAATCACTTCATTGCGACCTCAGGATGATAATTTAGCTGCAGACCTATGCCGACAAGCTATCTCCTCCAGAGCTCCGTTTGGAGAATGGTCCGATGAAATGATCAAAGACCTTGGGGAATCAGATTTAGTTACCATTAAATTCTCATACCATTGACAGAAAACATCTACAGCCTTCCATGGGCAAAGGGTTGCCGTGTTTTGGAAAAAAACTCCAATGGTCTTGTGGTTATAGAAAAAGCTCCTGGGATACTTTCTCACCCGAACCAAAAGCCTTTCCGCACCCATGTTCAAAACCAACTATCTCTCCTCGATTTGAATTACGACCAAAAGGAAGAGTTTTACCTAACACCAAGTGGAAGTAAATTATACTTATTACACAGACTTGACTCCCCCACATCTGGTTTAATTATGGCATCATCAAGTAAGAATCTTGCGGAAAAATTGAAAAAACTCTTTCGTAGGAATACGGTGCACAAAACTTACCACGCTGTAATTTCCCAAAAACAAAGCCTACAGCTTGGCACATGGATTGATTCTTTAGAGGAAAGAAAAGTAAAAGGGAAAATCAGAGTTTCAAGAGGCAATGGACTCATTGCAAAAACCCGATCCTATCTGGACAAAGACATTGGAGGTGAGCACAGGTTCGCATTATTAAAATTACACCCCCAAACAGGACGAACACATCAGTTACGTGTCCAGGCTGCTTACAGAAACATGCCCATTGTCGGAGACAAAACTTATGGAGATTACTCCATTAACCGAAAGGTCAAAAAAGAAACGAAAATAAATCGCATGCTCTTGCATGCTTCAAGGATTGAGTTCGAACTTGAATCAAAAATATACAAATACAAGAGTAACCTACCCGCTGATTTCGAAAAAATCAAAACT
>ERZ807291.6833-NODE-6833-length-13577-cov-6.370803_pt1 | contig 13577 bp, 16 predicted proteins | sample MGYA00521257_ERZ807291 | MGnify/ENA primary metagenome ERZ807291 (study PRJEB31413, sample SAMN03169783) | marine metagenome | biome: Marine; feature: Water; material: Subsurface seawater | place: North Sea | collected 2011-04-28 | depth 1 m m ...
AACAAAATAACAAAAGCAACAAAATAACAAAAGCAACAAAATAACAAAAGCAACAAAATAACAAAAGCACTAATATGATTTCGAAAAAAACAATTGAAGAATATGGTGGTTTATTTGCAAGGTTTGTGGGTATTATCTTTCTAACATCTTCACTTCATTGGATTTGTATTCAAATTTATATTTCAAATTGCGTAGAAAATTCATTATTTGGATTAATGACGAATGCCTTTACTCTTGGTTCTCCATTTTGTCAATTCATAAACTATACACAGTTTGAATTGTCAAAACATTACATTACTATTTGGACTGGTTCCGCCATAAGTCTCATAACATGGTTCATTTCAAAATCCAATTAAATTGATATTTAATAACAAATTATTCACAATAATATAAAAAATGGATAATTTTAATATGGATAATTTTAAAATTAATACTGAATTGTCAAAGAATTCTATTACTTTTATTTGGTTAATGCTATTATTTATGTTTTATACTGAAATTATATCAAAAATATCTTATATGGAGAAGGAAATGAAGAAGGAAATGAAGAAGGAAATGAACGAGGAAATGAAGAAGGAAATTGAGGAAATGAAGAAGGAAATTGAGGAAATGAACGAGGAAATGAAGAATGAAATGGAGGAAATAAAGAATGAAATGAAGAATGAAATAAAGAATGAAATAAAGAATAATTCTTATAAAATTTATCAAACAATTAATAAAAACAAAAAAGAGCTACAAAATAAACTGTTTATGCACCAGAAAAAAATATTTAATCAAGTATCTCTTATAAAGATATAATGATATTTGTTCAAATTATATGAAGCGCTGAATTATAGTTAAATTGATTATATAAAGCCTTTTTTTTATTGTATCATACGCACCAGGAATATTATGTCTACCATTACCAAATGCGAAAAGGGAATTTCTGCTGTCAAGGAATGGATGAAACTTTTTGGAATTCATGAAAAATCTTATCAACAGAAAGCAATTCGCTGGGCAATTCTCAAAGAAATGGGTTACTATGAAAAATCACCTGGATTATGCACACCGACTGGAAAACCAGGTTTAATTGCAGACGAAATGGGTCTTGGGAAAACCATTATGATGTTGGGAACCTGGGTTGGTAATTTCAAAAAAAATACGCTAATCGTTGTTCCCGCCGCACTCCTCAATCAATGGGATGAACTCATTCACAAATGGCTCGGTTTTCAGCCTTTTGTTTTTAAAGGTCATACTACAAAGACACCTATTGAGGAAATCAAAAAACATTACATTGTTCTTACTACTTATGGTATGATTGCTACGAGAAAAACGTCAACGAAATTGAGTGGGGAGCTTCCAAAGAAATGGTCCAGTCCTCTCTGGGATATTAAATGGGACCGAATCATGTATGACGAGGCGCATCATTTGAGAAATGAAAAAAATAACAAGCACAAAGGTGCAGCAAAATTGCAGAGCGAATGCCAATGGTTTATGACTGGGACGCCAATCCAGAATTCCGAAAAAGATTTGGTATCGCTGTGCAAATTGATGGGCATCTGGGATGAGATGCGGGAAAATCCAGAAAAAGTTGTTGAGATTTTGAAACCATATGTCATGATGAGGTCAAAAAAAGACGTTGGATTAAAATTGAAACCATTTGACGAAATCGTGATCCGGATTTCTGAGTATGATTCAAAAGAGGAAAAAGAATTATTGCGCGAAGTTCATTCAAGACTTGGTTTCACGAAGGTCACCGTTGAAAATGTAAATGAAGTTATTGGGTTTTTGTCTGGTGATTCACATTTACCAATGCTAACAAGAGCACGTCAAGCATGTGTATATCCGGGAATTATCACTGAACATCTTGATAAATTGAAATTAAATGGTACTATTCCGGCGAGATGTGAAAATTTGAAAAATAAAACGAATACAAAGATTCGTATGATTTGCGAGCAAATTATTAAAGAGAAAAATGATGGTCATAATTCTCTCGTCTTTTGTCATTATGTCCGAGAAATGGAATTTATTAATAAAATATTAAAAGAAAAATATAATCTTGAAGTAAAAATGCTGAATGGTAAAACATCAGCAAAAGATAGAAAAATTATACCAACATTATCACCAGATGTTTTAATGGTTCAAGTGCAAAGTTGCTGTGAAGGATTAAATTTACAACAATTTTCAAGTGTGTTTTTTACAAGCCCTCATTGGAATCCGGCGGTAGAAGACCAAGCAATCGCGCGAGCACATCGAATTGGACAGAAAAAAGATGTTAAAGTGTATAAATATATTACAGCTGGATTGGGTGTGAGAGATAATGGTCTTGATTCTTCTACATTGAGTCTCGACCAACACTGTTTGATGGTGCAAGAAAAAAAGCGTGAATCGATGAAGCAGTTCAAAGATGATAACAAACGTATTGCCATGCCTGAATAATTAAATCCAGCACCCACAAACAATTTTTTTGTTTATCTTTTTTATGAATTAAGTGAAAAAATACCAAAGATTTGATGAAAATGAAAGAACTTATTAGAAAAATAAGAACTCTGTATTATAAATTGAAAATATTTTCATTGAAAATATCATCATTGAAAATATCATTGAAAATATCATTGAAAATATCATCAATAATTTTAACATGTTCAGTAAAAAATCAATATTATCTTCAATATTTATTGTAATCCTTCTTGGATTCTTTGTCGTTTCTGCAGAGGAAGAGGAAGAGGAAGAATTATCGGAACTTTTCATAAAATTTTTCGTTGGTGTCTGTATTGGAGTCTGTCAAGAAAATCAATCATGTAATTTCTTTCTAACCATTTTTACCTTCGTAGGTATATTAATATTTACAATAGCTTTGTGTTGTGGTGCTGATTGCCCAACATGTAAAAGAAGCGATGCTGGATACGTGGGTGGGTATGCTGCAACAAGAGCATACTATCGTAGCTAATATAAATAATATAAATTGATTTTTTTTTGTTTAATAGTAGGATAAGTATTCCAACTTTCTTAAAGAAAAACAACAACAAAACAACAACAAAACAACAAAACAACAACATGTCTCCTAGCTATGTTACATCAAGAAGCGACGCAAGAACTATTGCAATGTTAAGAAGCAAATTAGCTGCTGCAGAAGAATGTATAAATAAATACCGACACGGTATCATCGAGATAAGAGAATTTGTCATTGATACCGATGTTAATGATATTCAAGATGTTATTCTTTCAAATACTTTTGTTATGGATAAATCTCAAGAAATTCTTTTTATAAATGTTGATAATGTTTATCAAATTGACGACGATGACAACCAAGACAACGACAACCAAGACGATGACAACCAAGACGACGACAACCAAGACGATGACAACCAAGACAACCAAGACGACGATGACTACGTAGCGGAAGACGATGTAATGCCCGAATTGATTAGTGATGACGAAACGGATTATGATTCTGCTGATGATTCTGCTGATGATTCTACTGATGATTCTGCTGATGATTCTGGAGCTGATTCTGCTGATGATTCTGGAGCTGATTCTGCTGATGATTCAGGCATGCCCGACTTGGAAAGCGAAAATATTGTTAACTATATATACGATAATATAATTGTAAATGATTATGGAGATTATGGAGACTATGGACAAGGTGCTGTTTTCATATAAACTCTAAAATTTAAATTGATTATATTTTTTTATTGGATATGTAAATTATAAATTAAAATTTTAGAAAAAAAATGTTTATTGAAAAGTTATGTATTGTCTTGGTATGTGTAAGTTTCATTAAAAATATCAAGTATTGGAAAAACAATTTGATTTCTACTTGTGTATTTTGTTTTGCTGGATATACTTTCTTATATAAAAATCTCAAATATAAATCATTCGATTCATTTTATGCAGGAAATCCATTATGTACCAAACAATCGTTTGCTGATGGTGGCTTTTGCATTCATTATTTGGGCGTTTTTACATATGTAATTGGACAGATTCTTTGGGGTTATTATGCTGTAAAATCAACGAATTTTACACAATATATTAAGAGTATTATTTATTATATGATTCATTCTATTCCTATTATTGGAATTTATCTAGGATATTTTCACAATTGGGATTTGAATTTGCAATTAAAAATAGATATGTCATTGTTTATTATGTGTTCCCTCAATGCTGATTTTGAAATTTGTAGTTGGTTTGGATTCTGTGATTCAAGGCGATTTGAACAATTTGACCGCAGTAATTATCGCGATATTCGCCGTAATTTTGATAAATACCAATGTATTGAGAAAAATAATGATTTCGAAGATTCGGAGAGTGATTCTGATGATTTGGATGATTTGGATGATACTGATGATACGAATGATGTGGATGATACGAATGATGTGGATGATATGGATGATACGAATGATACGAATGATTTGGATGATACGAATGATTTAGATGATACGAATTCTGATGATACGAATGATGATTCGAGTGAGTTAGGTGTTTCGAAACGCTCTTATTTCTTCCCTTATCTTACACATTACAGTCAATAAAACTACAATTACAGATAAAACTACAATTACAGATAAGTATACAACTTATTTTTTTTCCCAGCAATAAATATATTCCGACCCACGTCTACCCGATTTGTCGACTGAACTACCGATACGTTTTGTAATAACATACAATTCTTTTTTGTCAGCTTTTTTCCATAGTTTTCTTATTTTTTCATACATCATATCTGGTATATTCAAACAAATAAATTTCCCTTTTGGTAAATATTTGTATGCCGATTTTAATGTTGGTATCATAAACTTGGTATAAAATTCAGGTGCTGTTTCTTTATTAATTAATTTTGCTGACGACGGTTGTTTAATTTTTTCAGTTCCTTCATAATTTGTCATACCTTCATACACTTCCAAATATTCATATGGTGGTGAAGTAAAGACAAAATCATATTTTGGTAATTTACTAAAATCTACTTTTTCTGCCTCTTTAAATATCATCTTTATATTGCTTTTTGTATATGGTTTTATTGCAGAAATTATTTTTTTGTATCCCGGTTCCAGTTTTTTATTAGAATCGATACCGATATAATTTATGTCAAGTGCTGCCGCTGCTATCATCCTTGCGCCCCACCCAGCAGTGAAGTCTAACACACTAGTTGCATTATATTTTTTGTAAATATTGAGAGCTGCAGCCGGACGCATTGTGTTTATTGTTCCCCACTGCATTGAAATAGCTCTTTGAAGAGAAATTGTAGGACCAGGATTAATGTTTTTATTATCTATATCATATTGCTGCAGTTTTTTAGCGAACTGTATCATTTTATTTCTAGCTTTTGGATTCTTCCATCTTTCTAAATTAGATTTTCCGCGATATTTTGTTTTTACACGCAATGATTCAGTTCCATAATTTACTGTTATATTCCCCGTTAATGACTTTGCACTAATATCAATAGCAGCTTTTAATTTTTTGAAGCTTTCGATGGCTTGTTTCTTTGTATTATTTCTATATGGATAATTTGTGTCAGTATATTTTCTATTATCTGGTTTTATTCTTAGTTTTTTTGTTTTCTTTGTTTTATTCTTTGTTTTCTTTGTTTTCTTTGTTTTCTTTGTTTTTTCTGTTTTCTTTGTTTTATTTGTTTTTTCTGTTTTATTCTTTGTTTTATTCTTTGATTGAAATAAATACATAATATATATAAATATTAAATTTATATGTTAAAATTTATATGTTAAATATGTTAAATTTATATAATTAGTATATAAATTGAACTTTTTAAAGGATTTATCCGGGATGTTATAACAGAAAACATGTTTTCTACAAAAAAACTATTTAATTCGGTTAATTTGATTATTGCACCAAAAAAATTAAAAAAAAACATTAATTCAATTTTACAACGAAGTTATACAATTGAATTTCCTAATGATTCATATCGAATTCCACGGAAGAAAAAAAAAACTTTCGCAGAGGCAGAATTTGCAAGAATAAAAAAATATAAGAAAGAATTTAAAAAAGAAAAGTTAAGAAGAAAACTTTTATATGGTTATTGTTCGGAATATTTGATAAATGAAAAAAAATTCAGACATTTAAAAAAATATAAAGAAAGAGAAGAAATTAAACTAATAAATGAAAGAAATATGAAAAATTTGATTCGTTTACCAAGAAGACGTAAATAAATTATATAATGTATATGGATGATGTTTTAATCGAAAAAATCAATATTAATTCTTTCGATAATTCTTTTAATGATGTTTGTTCTGGTGTTTGTTTGGATGTTTGTTCTGATTTTGTTTGTTATAATGACAAAAAAGATAAAGAATTACACAATAATAATAGCCTTCGTAAATATCTTATTGGGGATACAGAAGAAAATAGTATTTTGCGAGTTGACCACGAGTGTTTAATATGTTATGATTCGATGGGTTTGTCGCCTATTGTAAAATGTGGTATTTGTTCAAAATTTGTTCATTATGAATGTTATAAAATTTTTTCAACAAAAAATAATTATTATAAGATGAAATGTGTACAGTGTGGCACTCGTAGCTTGCAATTTACTAAAAAATGGTGGCAATGTTGGTGTTGCTTTTGATTTTTTCATTTAGTATTTTCGCTTTTTTTTTCTTGATTTTCGCTTTTTTTTTCTTGATTTTCGCTTTTTTTTTCTTGATTTTGACGCCCCCCCCCCTGATTTTTTCTTTTTTGGTGATTTTTTTGGTGATTTTTTTGGTGATTTTTTTGGTGATTTTCGCTTTTTTTTTACATTTGAATTTTTTTTCGTTTTAGATGTTTTTGGTGATGTTTTTGGTGATTTTTTTGGTGGTGTTTTTGGTGGTGTGTTTAATATTTCAAAATCCGGCCCCCGACCCAACTCTCTTGCAAGCCTAACACTTTCGTATGCAGCACCACTTATAAGCGGCCCAACAATTAAACCAACAGCACCACTAACATATGGGGTGGTCCCGGGAGCTAAACTAGTAATAGCGCCTCCCAAAGTCCTTGATGCCCACATTTGCATATTTCTAGATGTTTGTGTGTTTACATTCCACTCTTTTAATTCGTGAAATATGTTAGAAAATGTCATCTCTAATTCGTTTGAAAAAATTTCATACTCTTTTTGTTTCTTATTTAATTGAGTAAATGTATTGGCTTTAAAATTTATAAGACTGTCAATTTGATGGTCTACATGACCATGTGGATTGAAAATGAGCCCAAATCCATGTTTAAAAAACAACATTATTTGTCTCAAATACCAATCATCTAGTTCCTTACCGGGTTCCAACGCCTCAATCATTATTTTATTATACATATCTGCTGCCAATGTATGTTTGAGATTGTCTAAATGACATCCCATTGTACCTAATAATGTTCCGCTAGTTAATTGTTTATACAATTCCATTGCACCTCCGGGAACTTTATCAACTTCTCCAGGAACTTCTCCAGAATCTTCTCCAGAATCTTCTCCAGAATCTTCTCCATAAAAGTTTTTAACTTCTCCTGCCTTCCTTTTGACCCTACCCCGCCATTTTGCCAGTTGTGTGTCATTTTGTTTTGTTAACGGTAATTTTTTAAAAAAAGTAGTTAATTCATGGCCTTTAATTGTATTATTATAATCTATAGAATTATTTGTAGAATTATTTGTAGAACTATTTGTTCCTTCGGTTAATTCTAATTTTTCAATGTCGAACCGTCCACACGACAGTGGGTTTTTATGCATATTGGCTAAATAAATAGTTGTTACCGGTAATTCGTTCTTCACGCTGTCTATTGTATCAACGATATGTCCCTCAATATTTCCATACGTTTTCGTAATTTGTTGGATATTGAGTGCTTCGCTAAAAATCCATGTAGCTATTGATCCTGCGGCTGCAATTGCTGGATAAACCCATACCACCCCTCCATTTTGCATTATTGTTTTACGCCCACCTACTTTGGACTTAGACTTAGGCCTGGACCTAGACCTGGACCTGGGCCTGGACCCGGACTTAGACCCGGACTTAGACCTGGACCTAGACCTGGACCCGGACTTAGACCTGGACTGTTTACTTTCAAATAATTCCAATACTTTCATCACATGTTCTACACAATCTCTACAAAATTTTAAATATGACTTTTTATGATTTTCATTCAATTTAGGATTTTTATCTTTTACCAACAAATTTTTTCTGTTATATTCTCGTAAAATCCACCCAACAAAAGTAAACTTTCTATTAACAATCATTTTAAATATTTCATTCTTATATTTCGACTTAACATTTTTTAATTCGCTCATACTATATATATTAGTTATATAAAAATTACAAAATATAGGTGGAACGCAAAGGTCGCTAAAAGTATTTGTAATATTGCTTTTTAATTTTTGTTTTTGCGTTCTTCTGCTTTTTTTGCGAATAATTCTCGACGTTTAATTTTATCACTAGGTTTTTCTTCTGTTTCTTGCAATGATTTTTCTATATCTTGTTGTGATTTTAAAGTATCAATAATATTTCCATATGCATATTGCCATGTAACATTATTTTCATAAATCCATTCATTGATATTTATTTGAAGAAGCATATTAAATTTATCTAGATTGATAGTTGATGGTTTTAATTCATTACACCATATTATAAATTCATATTGATTTTCTTCTTTTATAATATTGTATCCTGGTTGTTCAGGTTGTTCAGTTTGTTCAGTTTGTGAGTTCATTTCAATTATATTTCAATTATATTTCAATATTTTTATATTTCAATATTACAATATAAATATATAAAATCAATTTATATATGTCAAATAATGTTGCAAAACAATTATTTCTTCGTAAAATAAGTTCTATAAAAATTAAATATACTGAACATTGTTTGGAACATTGTTTGGAACATTGTTTGGTTTGTAAAACTATTCTTGGAGAGAATTTTCATAAAAAAAGTTATGGTAATTTTTGTCATTCTTGTCATTATGCGTCAGGTGCAAATACTTTTTTTGAGGACTATTAAATTGATGTTATCTTAAATTATATATATTTTATCTTAAAAATATATAATTTAATAAAAAAGCTTAAGAACAAAACAAGAAAATTAGTATAAATGAATTCTAAAATGACCCCGTTAACATATTCTCCTTTATTCCATAATAATACAGTAAATATTAATGATGTTTGGTTTGAATCGCACAAATCTCTTCTACAGCAATTATGTGTTGAACTGGGACATACTGACAAAATTTCGGAAATGATGGAAAAGTTTTTGGGTCCAAAATTAAAGATGAAGTCTTTTAAAGACCCCAATAAGCCAAAAAGAGCACGTTCCGCATACTTTTACTTCTGTGATGACGAACGAAGCGATGTTATTAAAAAACATCGCACTACAGCAAAAAAGAAGGAAAAGAAAGGAGGTGATGGTAAGATTAATATGGGTGATGTTGCAAAGGAGGTCGCTGGTATCTGGAAAACTGTTACTGAAGAATCGAAACAGAAATATTTAGATTTGGCAGAAAAAGATAAACAAAGATATGTTGTTGAAATGTCATCATTTAATGAAAAAAATGGCTATTAATAAACTTTTGGGAAAAGTTTGACAAAAGATAAACTTTTAATAAAAAAAATATATAATTTTTTTTATTAAAATTTTAAAACTTTAATAGTTGCTGTAATCCACCTTCACCAATTGGCTTTTTACCCAAGAATTTCGTTAAGTGTTTATTTAAATCTTTTTCTACTTCTTCATATGGTGAGATAACAACCATTATTTCTTTACCCGTTGTAGAACTGGTAATTGGAACACTGATGGTAGGTACAGGATAAACGTAAAATTTGATTGGTATATTTTCTTTTACAGCCATTCTAAAAATCTGTGAGTAAATATAATTTGTGGGGCTACAACCACCGGTCATTGTCCAACTATGTTCAGTTCCCGCAGTATAACTCCTTGAAACTAACGTTCCTTTTACTTTTCCACCTTTTAATATTATTTCCTTTCCATTTATATTGATTACCAAGAGATAAACCAGATGTGTTATATCTTTAAATTTATCTTCTGTTTTGATTTTATATCCGATGGTTTTTCCAAATTCTTTTTCACATTCATCTTCGTATGCAACGATTGTTGCAGCGAATTCAAAATTTAGAGATGACTGTTGTAAAAACCATCCGAGTTCCGTTTGACCAGAAAAATTCCAAACAACATCTTTGTATTCATAATTTTTACTATTTTTTTCTGTTGCTTTAAATGTGATTTCATTGTTTGTTTTGGTTTCTCCTGACATTGTTTTGGTTTCTCCTGACATTGTTTTGGTTTCTCCTGACATTGTTTTTAGTTTTGATTCTTGTTGTTTTTAGTTTTGATGCTGATATTACAGGAAAAAAAAAATCAATTTAACTTTTACGATTGAAAAGGCTTTATAAATTATCTTCAATAAACTTGATTTCTTCCTTCGAAATATCAAATTTTTCATATACCGAATCATAATCGTCGCAATAAGGAAATTTCTGTAGAATACGGATGTTATTAAAATTACCATAGCGGCAAATGTTATTAATAAATTTATACATTGGATGATTTAAAACGTCACTAATGTTATTGGCTGTTTTTTTATCAGGACATTGGATGAAAGCAATTGATTGCGTCATTCCACAATTGTCAACAAATGTCCCATAATACGAGGTCGTTGAAATAAATACTTTATAGCCCTTTTGATATTTATGAGGTCGTGCGCTCCATACTGTTTGTTTCGGTGTATGAATGATTTTATGTTGAAATTTCTCATCTTTCTGTGAGGAAAGCAATAGTTTTTTTGTATATTTATGTAAATCACTACTGGTTTTCACTTCAAATTTAGGATTGGAGTTATCAATCGTTTTATGAATAATTGATTGTATAATTTTATTATAGTAAAGAGGAATGTAGTTTCTTTTTTCACTTTTAACTGTGTCTTTATATACAGTCTTTTTCCATATACCTTCAATCTCAATGTCTTTATAAAATGGTTTATTCTCAATTAAATACCAAACAAAGGAAGACCCTACTTTTTTAAAATATTTTTTTGCAATATGAATATTTAAATAGACAATTTGTAATTGTGTTAATTCGCCTATTAATGTATTTCTATCTGCCAGAGACATCCAATTATTTGGTGTAATATACAGAATAAATCCAGATGGGTTTAAAAGTTCAAGAGATTTTTTAATAAACATTCCAATTAGGTTATGGTTCTTTGATGCTCTTTTTCCATTTGGTAAAAGTTTTGCATATGGTGGATTTGCTACAATTAAATTAAACTTTATTTCACAATTAAACTTTAAAAAATCTTCATTATAAATATTTAATTTATTGTTATCAAATATTTGTTTAAGAATTTTCAATCTATCCATGTTTGTATCATTGAAATATAACATATTGGATAAAATGTGGTTTTTATCATGATACTCGAGTAATTTGTAGTAGATAACAATTGGGAAATTACCACATCCACAACATGGGTCTAAAATTTTTATATTTTTATTTTCCCAAAAATTACCAGGTATTTTAGAAATCATTTCTTCAACACAACCCAACTGTGTTGGTACATCGTTTGATGTTTCAACTAATTTTTCATCTTTATTCAAAATATCATCATAATATTTTTTTATAATTGCGTAGTCATCATTAATTGTTGGATTTGATGTTTTTTTTAACATTTTTATATTTAAATATTTTAAACTTATTTTAAATCAATTTATTTGTTTTTTCATTTATTTTTTCATAAAAATAAATTAAAAAATTAAAATATAAAATGTTGTTTGTTTATATTATTAAAGAACATGTCTGATTTAGCCGATATCGAACAAAAATTTCAATTTGGTACCTCAGCGAAATTTGATTTTGACATAAGAAATTATGATATTAATGACATGATGAATATACTAAATATTAGCGGTGAGCCAAGTAATTTAAACTATTTTTCTGTTAAGAAAAAGACAAATAATGTTATTCAAAAATTGCGCGAAGATGAAAATCTATCCAGTGAGATGAAAGATAAATTTGAAAGTTTTTTAAAAGCTCTCGAGTTTTTTTTAATTTATAAATACAATGTTAAAGTTGATAATTATGTGATGGATAAGAAAAAAATAGACCCAAGTAAATTACTTGCAAATGTAAAAGTAAATGATGGGAGAGGTGAAGGAGGTGGAGATGAAGGTGGTGGGGAAATGGTTTCTATTAATACATATAAAAGAAAAATTATAAAAAGACAATTAAGTTTTGATACCAAGTTTCGGCCAAATTATTTCAAATCTTCACCGGCCAATTTTAAAATGGTTTTAGCAACACCACTTAAAAATGTTATTGCCATGAGACTTATTTCTTTAGAGTTCCCAAATGTTGTTTATGATGTTGATGCTACTTTAGGTACTAATGAATTTTCCGTTATTTATCACCCCGATAATGAAACTGATTTTGGTAGTGTTGGTAATGAAGATGTCAATAGTTCAGGGTATGCTGATGCTGAAGCTAGAAGAATTAAATATAATATAAAGGCCGTTGGTCGCAAAGTAGGTGGTGTAGGCGGTCAAACAGACGCAACCAAAGAAAATACTGGAAATGCTATTGGCGATACTACTACAGGTTGGGAAGTAAAATATAATATTCCATCAGGGAATTACCAATCCAATACTGTGGTAGCAGCTTTGAATAATTTTATTATTGATGATAAAATTGTTTTTAGTATTGATACAAAAACAGGTAGAACTGTTATTAGTACAGATATTTCTGGTTCTGGAATTGCCGGTGATTTGGATGCTGATGCAACTTTTGATTTGGATTTCACCAATACTGTCGAACCAAACATTCCCATGACTAAAAATTTTGGTTGGAAACTCGGTTTTAGACAACTTAAATATTCAGGTTCAACTACTTATATTAGTGAAGCTCCTGTAGATTTTGGTGGGCAAAAAGTTTTGTTTTTCTGCATTGATGATTACAGAACAAATGTTTGCGAAAATGTTAGTATTGTTTATGAAAACTCTTTCATGAATAGAAATATTATGGCGCGCATACCGTTGCGACAAGGTAAATTCGTTGTTGTATATGACGATGGTTCAGACAATATTCGAAAAAGCAGAGAATATTTTGGTCCCGTAAAAATAGATAAATTGCATTTTATATTGATGGATGAATATGGTATTGAAGTAAGACAAGGATACAGTGACTTCTCTTTTGGGTTAGAATTTGATATATTATATGAAAAGTAAAGATATATGGATACTAATTTGGATAATGAGAGTGTTACTAATTGTGTAAATAAATATGGAAGGATTTTTAAAATTAATTATGATGCTGAATTTGAAAAATTTAATGCTGATTTAGATTGTTATTTTTTAAATAATAATGGTAAGAAAATGAAAATTAAAAAAAATGAATTGAATGTGTATCATTTAGAATGTTTGGAAATATTATCTTTAGAAAATTGGAATAAATGTTTCCGTTTAAATAAAGTTCGTAAAATTATTGATATAAATTATCAATATTTTGGTGAAATTTGTTGTGATTTGCAAAAATCTTTAAAAGGAACCCTGAATTTTACATGTAATAGTTTTACAAATGAACCTCTTATCCCAGGTGATTTAGAAACTTACTATTTTCAATATATGGCGCAACAAT
>ERZ807291.6838-NODE-6838-length-13569-cov-6.612550_pt1 | contig 13569 bp, 18 predicted proteins | sample MGYA00521257_ERZ807291 | MGnify/ENA primary metagenome ERZ807291 (study PRJEB31413, sample SAMN03169783) | marine metagenome | biome: Marine; feature: Water; material: Subsurface seawater | place: North Sea | collected 2011-04-28 | depth 1 m m ...
TACCTGATCCCACCGCGGTACCCGTGCCCGTACCTGATCCCACCGCCGTACCCGTGCCCGTACCTGATCCCACCGCCGTACCCGTGCCCGTACCTGATCCGACAGATGTGCCGGTACCCACTGCTACTGCTGCTCCGTAACATATTGTGGATTAATTGTTACCGGGGCGATATTAGGTAACTTGTCTCGCACTTCTGGGAAGCCGCAGTCGGTCAGCCAATTGGCGAGCATCTCGTGCCCGCCTTCGGTGAGAACCGATTCAGGGTGAAATTGCACTCCTTCAATGGGTAGGGTTTTATGTGAAAGTCCCATGATCACGCCGGTTTCAGACATACCGGTGATTTCAAGTACTTCGGGGACAGTATTGGGGTCAAGGGTAAGTGAGTGATATCGCGTGGCTGTGAAGTTATTCGGCAGCGTGCTCATCACGCTTTTTCCGGTGTGTGAAATTTGTGATGTCTTACCGTGTAGGAGTTCTGGGGCGCGGATAATTTCGCCACCAAAAGCTTCGGCTATAACTTGGTGTCCTAGGCACACTCCAAAGATCGGAACTCGCCCATTGACGCCTTGTACAATTTCCAGACATGCCCCAGCGTTTTGTGGGGTGCCTGGTCCCGGTGAAATCAAAATTCCATCATAGGAAATTGCTTCTTCTAGGGTGACGTTTTGATTGCGTTTCACGGTGACGTCGGCCCCTAGTTGGGCGAGATATTGGACCAGATTGAACACAAAAGAGTCGTAGTTATCGATGACGAGGATTCGCGGCGTGCCCACGGGGAGGAGTATGGCAGGCTATGGTTACGCCAAAACGGCAGTGCGCGTGAATTAGGTTTAACTGAACGCGAAATAACCTTAGGGAGAGACCGGTGCCAGAGTCCAAACGACGTAAGAAGAACGCCTACACGCCCGAGCAGCCAATGGGTGAGCGTAAAGTCGCGCAGTTTGGGTCCCCTGCCTGGCTAGCTCCGACCATGGTTGCATCTTTCGTCATTGGATTGGCCTACCTGGTGGTCTTCTACGTCGCTGGACCTGACGTTCCGTTTATGAACTCGGTGGGCGGGGACCTCAACGCCCTGGTTAATGTAGGAATTGGGTTTGCTTTCATAATGGTTGGTTTTGGTTTAGCCACTCGCTGGAAGTAATTCCTGCACCACCCTTCACAGTTGTTACCAAATTTCTACCATCATATGTGGACAATCTGTGAGGGTTTTACGTGTTATGCACAGCCTGTCCCCATTTGGGAAAAAACTACATTGATGTAATTCAGACCGGAGTGTGCTTTCTAATTCACTCACGTCCCAAGGGTAACTCCTGATTACCCTCGGGTACTACGATTGTGTACATGGTGGGTAATCGGATGGATCCTTGGGTGGATTCCTATGCCCAACGGGCTCAGGGTTTAACCACTTCAGCTATCCGGGCGTTGTTCTCGGTTGCTGCACGACCAGAAGTTGTGTCCCTCGCCGGTGGGATGCCTTATGTTTCGGCACTAGATTCGGATCAATTTGCAGACATTGCAGCCCGGGTAGTCCGTGAGCAGGGGGCTGTAGCTTTGCAATATGGATCCGGTCAAGGTGACCAGATGTTGCGGGAGCAAATCCTTGAGATCTCTGGACTAGTGGGTGTTCGTTCCCACCCTGACGACGTCGTCGTTACTGCAGGTTCACAAATGGGGCTTGATTTGGTCACTAAGATTTTTTGTGATCCAGGAGACACGGTTATTGTTGAATCACCTTCCTACGTGGGTGCCCTTGGAGTTTTCCGTAGTTATCAGTGCAATGTTGTCCATATCGCAATGGATGAACAGGGGTTGAATCCGCAATCACTGCGTGAAGGGCTTTCGGAGAATCCTCGGGTTAAGTTTATTTACACGATCCCCTCGTTTCACAATCCCGCGGGTTTAACCCAAAGTTCTGAGCGACGTGCGGAGATTCTAGCGATCGCTCAAGAATTCAATGTCCCTATTTTGGAAGATGATCCTTATGGATTACTCGGGTTTGAGGGTGAGCCACCCAGAGCAATCCGATCCCTCGATGATCAAAGTGTGATCTATCTCGGATCTTTTTCGAAGATTATTGCTTCAGGTTTGCGGGTGGGTTGGGTGATTGCTCCACACGGTGTCCGAGAAAAACTGGTACTTGCTGCGGAGGCAGCAACTTTGTGTCCCAGTAACTTTTCTCAATTAGTTGTATCGCGGTACTTAGCAGAGCAACCCTGGCAGCAACAAATTAAAGTCTTCCAAGAGTTGTATCGCGAGCGTCGCGATGCCCTACTCCAATCCATGCAGGCATTAATGCCCTTGGGTGTAACTTGGACCGTCCCTCAAGGTGGCTTTTATTCGTGGCTCACCCTGCCCCAACAATTGAATGCAACGAACATGCTGCCTCGTGCAATTAGTTCGATGGTGGCCTACGTTCCTGGGAGTGGTTTTTATGCAAATGGACAAGGTGCACAAAATCTTCGACTGTCGTATTGCTACCCAGATCCTGCGCGAATCGAGGAGGGTGTGCGGCGACTCTCAGGAGTAATTGAGGCTGAGCTGGAACTTGTCGACACTTTCGGGGTAAATGGTGACTCTGGCCCGACGACTGGCTCATCTCACACTCACATTCCTAAATCAGATCTCGTTTAAGGAAAATATGCGAATAGCAATTCTTTCTGGTGGCCTTAATGCTGAACGTGATGTCTCCCTACGCTCAGGTCGACGTGTTGCCGAGGCCTTGCGTTTCGAAATTCCTAAGGCTGAGATTTTTGAACTTGATCTTAATGCTGATTTTTTGGATTCACTATCTTCAGATTCTTTTGACGTAGTGATTCCACTCATTCATGGGGTCATTGGTGAAGATGCCACTCTGCGATCCATGTTGGAATTAAAAGGTATTCCTTATATTGGGAGTAGTGCGCAGAGTTCGGCCCGCGCTTTCGACAAGGGTATCTCCGCTGGATTAGTGCCCACGGGCAGTGCCCCACAGTTCGTTGTTTTCCCACAAAGTTTTTTTCGCGAAATGGGAGCTCCCCGAATCTTGAAAAGTGTGATTTCCGGAATCGGGCTACCTCTGATTGTTAAGCCAATCAATGGTGGATCTGCCTTTGGGGTGCGATTGTGTGCGAGCGTTGATCAGGTTGCGCCAGCACTTGTTGATGCGTTCGGCTACGGCGATCGAGTCATGTTGCAGAGTGCGGTGATTGGTACTGAACTTGCGGTCACTGTCATTGAAGTTGATGGGAAGTTGCAGGCCTTACCGCCGGTTGAAGTTGTCCCCATCAGTGGTGTGTACGACTTTGACGCTCGCTACACAGCGGGTGCCACCGAATTTTTTGTCCCTGCGCGACTTAATTCGAAACTTATCGAACAAGTGTGTGCCTACGCGATCCTTGTTCACGTAACTTTGGGGCTGCGTGATATTTCCCGAACAGATGTAATTGTCGACACGGACGGTGTGATCTGGTTCTTGGAGGTCAATGTCTCGCCCGGGATGACAGAAACGTCACTCGTGCCACAAGCAATTGACGCCGCCGGTATGAACGTCGGAGCCGTCTTTGGCTCCTTGGTCACCCAAGCCATCTCCCGGGATCACTAGTGATTTTGGTTAACTAAGTTCAAACAATTCGGTGATTCGACGGGCGTCTGCAATGTCCGCGCATTCAATGACAATTTTTCCTTGTGAGTTTTTTTTAGCAAACCCTTCGAAATTTACGCGGGTGTCCGTTGAATCAGAAATGCGTTCAACCAGTACTCTAATTGATTCGTCTAGTTCTTCGGAGCGGCCTTTTTTCTTTTTGGATTGACCGGGTTTTCCTGACTTCTTGCCACCGGAGCTGATTGCGATTATTTCTTCAACGCCACGAACACTTAAACCTTCTTTAATAATTCGCGTGGACATTTGATCCATTGCAAGTGGTGAGTCCAGACTGAGTAGAGCGCGTGCGTGCCCGGCACTGAGAACACCAGCCGCGACTTTTTGCTGGACACTAGTAGGAAGATTGAGGAGCCTGATCGTGTTTGTTACTTGAGGTCGCGAGCGTCCGATGCGTTGTGCGAGTTCTTCCTGGGTGCAATCAAAATCGGATAACATTTGAGAATAGGCGGCTGCTTCTTCGAGCGGATTGAGATTCGATCGGTGTAAGTTTTCCAATAGTGCATCGCGCAGCATATTGATGTCGTCAGTGTTGCGAATAATTGCGGGAATGTGTGTGACTCCGGCTAGTTTGCTGGCGCGTAATCGGCGTTCGCCCGCAATCAGTTCATAGGTGCCTGTTTTCGATTTACGCACCACAATTGGTTGTAGTAGTCCGATTTCTGTAATGGAAAATACGAGTTCATCAAGTGCTTCTTGATCAAAGACTGTTCGGGGCTGCACCGGGTTCGGTGCGATGGAATCGATGGGTAGTTCCCGATAAACCACGGGGTTGTGGGTCTGTGTACCCGAGGGATCGGCCAATAGGGAGCCAGATGTAGTTGAACTAGGTGCAGTTGAACTAGATGTAGTGGCTCCCGTAGGGATGAGTGCGCCTAGTCCTTTACCTAACCCGCGAGGTGCTGCTGCCATCATGACTCCTAACTCTGGATAATCTGTGTATAAATTGTGTATAAAATATGGATAACTTTGTTTTAACTACTGAATTTTATCGAGTTGAGCGGCGGCTTCTCGATAAGAGACCGCTCCCGATGACGCTGGGTCATAGGTCAAGACCGTCTGACCATAGGAAGGGGCCTCAGACACTCGCACATTACGCGGGATAATCGTCTCGAGTACTCGGGCGCCAAAATGATTTCGGACTTCATCGGCTACTTGGCTAGCAAGTCGGGTTCGACCGTCGTACATGGTCAAAATAATCGCTGTGACGTAGAGCTGTGGATTGAGGTGCTCTTTGATCATATCTACGGTTTTTAATAGCTGGGAGAGTCCTTCTAATGCGTAATACTCACACTGGATGGGGAGTAAAACCTCGCGAGCTGCCACCAAACCATTGAGGGTGAGTAGCCCTAGACTGGGCGGGCAGTCCAAGAAAATATAGTCAAAATGCGCCGTGCGTAATAACTTCTCGATTTCCTCGCGTAATCGGTGTTCGCGATTCGGGGTGGACACAAGCTCAACTTCAGCACCAGCGAGATCTATTGTTGCTGGAATTCCAAATAGTTGGGGTACGTCTGGGCAGAGGGTGATCACATCAGCGAGAGTAATTTCTCCCATCAGGACGTTGTAGATACCGGGTGTGCCTTCGGAGTGCTCGATCCCAAGTGCAGTCGTCGCGTTCCCTTGTGGGTCCATGTCAATTACCAGGACCGTTTTGCCCATTTGGGCCATCGCTGCTGCGATATTGACCGTTGTTGTGGTTTTTCCTACTCCACCCTTTTGATTTGCAATGGTAATGATCCGGGTCATGTGGGCCACCCTAAACCAACTTTTGTTCCGATTTGATCGGCCTCAGTGGTCAATGTTTCCCGTGAAACATTGGTTGGCCAACCAAGGCCGGTGGGTTCGTCTCCGGATTTTGATTGTTGTGGCACCGGTCTATTGTGGCCTATTTGGCTAATTGATTCTACGCCGGGCCCGAACCACCGTAGTCTTAGGTTCCACCACCCCCGCGCCGCAGGTCAACACCTCGATCTCGGTGATCCCAAACTGAGTTAACGTGTGCACTGGAACCTGCGCGACTTCCTTCTGGGCAGTTAACCCCTTCAACGCAATCAGGTCCCCCACTGGTTTCAATAGCGGCATGGTCCATCCAAGTAGGCGTTCCATGGGAGCTACCGCCCGGGCCGTAACGATATCGACCCCTGTCCAGCCGGGCGTCGCTACAACTTTCTCCGCCCTCGCTCGAAGTACTGTCACCCGATCACTGAGCCCTAGCTCAATCACTGCCTCGGTGAGAAAGGTAGCTCGGCGTAAAAGTGGTTCGATGAGGACCATCGAAATATCGGGCCGGACAATTGCCCACACCAGGCCGGGGAGCCCGGCGCCTGATCCCACATCTGCTACTAGAGAATGGTTTGGGAGTAAGAGAAGCTCGGGGTTGGCGACCACCGCGCAGTTAAGGATATGTCGATCCCATAGTCGAGGCATCTCTCGTGGACCCATCAGGCCACGCTCGAGAGCAGGCCCTGCCAAAATTTCTTGGAAACGCTCCAATTGCTCGAGCGCCGGACTCAACCAAGGTGCGTTCTCCCCGGTTGTTTCACGGGAAACCATGCGTTAAGAAACTCGGATGACCACGCGGCGATTGGGCTCATCGCCTTCGGACTCACTCGATAGTCCGATGGTGGCCACGATGTCATGGACAACTTTACGCTCATACGGATTCATTGGAGCCATGTGCACTGGCGCTGAGGTTCGTTGAGCTTGGGCACATGCGGTCTTGGCTGACTCCTCAAGCACCTCTTTTTGCTTGACTCGGTAACCAGCGATATCGAGCATTAGCCGTGAACGCTCACCTGTTTCTCGCGCGGCGGCAAGTCGGGCGAGTTCCTGTAGTGACTGTAGGACTTCGCCGTCCGCCCCCACAAGGTAGGAAAGATCACCTTTTTCGCCCTCAACAATGGACACTCTGGCCCGACTACTGTCCACCTCAATGTCAATATCACCATCGAGGTCACAAATATCTAACAAGCCTTCCAGGTAGTCGGCCGCTACATCGCCTTCTTGATCAAGTTGCTTTGCATTAGTTGCGGTTACTTCACTCATAACACGTACTCGCTTTCTCAGTTAATTAAGTTAGTCGCACAGCCGATGATTCGGCTCACAGGTTATTTCTTCTTTTTGTTCGGGCTTCTTTTGCTCTTTGAGGTGCGTTTAGGTTGGACCCGTTCCGGGGTTACCGACACTATGTCGGTAACTTCGGTCTCGATCACTATTCCACCTTTACGAGCTATTTTTGCAGCCTTGCGTGCTTCTTGGGCCTCAAACGCTGGTGTCCCCGGTTGAGGATTATTGCGAATAACCCAGAACTGTTGTCCCATGGTCCACACGTTTGTGGTGAACCAGTAAATCAATACACCGATCGGGAAGTTGACGCCACCGACCGCGAACACAATCGGAAACACGTACAACAAGATTTTTTGTTGGCGCACCATTGGATTCCCTGGAGCTGTATTTTTCACAATCAACTGACGTTGGGTTAAAAACGTGGTCGAGCTCATCAAAATGATCAAGATAAATGCTAGGACCCGTGTTGATGTCGGGTTGAATCCATCAAGAGCGACTTCATCGGCACCGAGAAAAGTTCCATAAAGAGGTACACCAAAAATTGACGCATCGTGCGCAACTTGTAACAAGGGTGCGTATCGATCCCAGTTGAAAACTCCCTCCGGCCGCAACATTGCGATGCCTTGCAGGACACTGAAGAGCGCAAAAAATATGGGCGCTTGTAAAAGAATCGGTAAACATGATGCCAGCGGATTAGTACCAGTTTCCTTGTACAGCTTCATCATTTCTTGGGATTGACGCTCTTTATCCCCAGCGTATTTCTTCTGAATCTCTTTCATTTGAGGTTGAATAATTTGAAGATTCCGCTGCGCTTTTATCTGCTTCACAAACAGAGGAATGAGCGCTATTCGAATCACAATTACTAGACCGACAATGGACAATGCCCACGTCCAACCACTCGTTGGATCTATAAAATTGCTCAGTACATCGTAAAACTGGACTAAGACCCAGCTAACCCCGGTACGTAGCCAATCAAGAATGAACATGTTCTCCGTTCGCACTTATTCGTGGTTGACCATCCGGATAAACATCCGACAACCAGCGCCCTTTTTCGGGCACTGGATTAAAGCCACCATTGTTCCAAGGGTTGCACCGTATTAGACGAACCGTGGCCAAGGTTAAGCCCTTGGCAGATCCGTGATCACGGATACTCCCGTATGCGTACGCCGAGCAACTTGGATGGAAGCGGCAACTCGGTGGCAACAGTGGTGAGATAGTAATCTGGTAGCCCTTAATCAGCGCCAGAAAGACCAGGCGCACCGCCCAACCGACACTGTGGTCCCACACCCACACAATGGCATTCACCCACCGATTTAGATGGGTCATAATTTTATCTTGCTCAGTAACGACTCTGCGATCAGATGTGAATCCAGGCGCACCGCGTGAATATCGGGGAGGGCTTTGACAACCACACCGGTGCCCGGAGGCAACTGAGATACGATTGGGTTGAATACAGCTCGGATCCGACGACTTGTACGGTGCCGCTGCACCGAGTTACCGCAATCCTTGCCAACTGTCAGGCCTACTTGAGTCGCGTGGCCCAGATACATACCCTCGTACACATGCACAATCAAGCCGGCTGTCACTATTTTTTTGCCATTCCGGCGCACCTTTTGAAAGTCAGCAGAACTTCGCATTCGGTGCTGGGCTGCCAACATGAACAACCTTTATCTCAGCGCCCCAACCATCAGAGCGAGTGAACTAAGCAGAAAGTCGAGTACGGCCCTTGGCGCGTCGAGTGGCCAAAATACTGCGACCAGCACGGGTGCTCATACGGGCCCGAAAGCCGTGGGTCTTTGCCCGCCGGCGGGTATTGGGCTGGAATGTGCGCTTCATGGGTCTCCTTGAGGTCTTGCTTCACCTGTTCTCGCTCAGTGATAAGCAGGCCAAGGTTACGCTATGACCTTTACGCGGTCAACTCCAGCCCTCATCAGCCGACCTTCATCCGTGTGTCCGTGATCAAGCACTTCCCCGCACTCACACCAACATATTGTGGCAATAAGGGGATTTCCCTTGCCATAACCCCTTCACTACTTATAGTATCGTTCCACTCATCCACATCTGTGGAAAAACGTGTGGATAAATTCAGGATAATTGGAGGTGTTAAGGGTTAATGGCTGGGGATAGCGAACTCACCGCCATGTGGAATGCTGCTTTGAACACCCTCTCCGATGGAACTTTAAGCCCTCAACAGAAAGCTTTTGTCTCACTCACGCGCCCGTTGGGCTTAGTTGAAGACACCGTCTTGATCGCCGCCCCGAATGAATTCACAAAGGATGTACTTGAGACCAGGCTTCGCCCTTTGGTGAGTAGTGCGCTCAGTGACATCGTGGGCCGCGAGATCCGTCTTGCCGTCACCGTTGACCCCTCGATCGCCCCGTCCCTTGATGAGGACTTGACCGACGAGGTCGCCGACTCTACTTATGCAAATAATGAACTTACTAGTGACCTCGGAAGCGGCGGTATCCGTGAAGCTGGTATCGACCGACCCGGTATGGGATCCCCGAGTAACAAAGAAGAGTTTGGTCGCCTCAATATCAAGTACACCTTCGATACTTTCGTTGCTGGCACGAGTAATCGCTTCGCACATGCTGCTGCAGTTGCCGTGGCCGAACAGCCCGCTAAGGCATACAACCCTTTATTTATCTACGGTGGTTCAGGATTAGGAAAGACCCACTTATTGCACGCTATTGGGCATTACACCAAGACCCTATTTAAGGGTACCCATGTTCGTTACATTAGTTCCGAAGAATTTACCAATGAATTTATTAACAGTATTCGCGATGACAAGGCAGCAAGTTTCCAACGCCGTTACCGCGACATTGATGTTCTCCTAGTCGACGACATTCAGTTTTTGAGTGGAAAAGTCCAGACACAGGAAGAGTTTTTCCACACTTTTAACACATTACACAACGCAAATAAGCAAATTGTGATCACAAGTGACCTGCCACCAAAACAACTCCCTGACTTTGAAGACCGAATGCGTTCTCGATTCGAATGGGGTTTGATCACTGACGTTCAACCACCCGACCTTGAAACGCGTATTGCTATTCTTCGGAAAAAGAGCACGCAAGAAAGACTCGTAGCTCCTGCAGAGGTACTCGAGTACATAGCTTCGAAGATCTCCACCAATATTCGTGAACTTGAAGGTGCTTTAATCCGGGTCACTGCTTTTGCGTCCTTGAATCAGCAACCGGTTGACCTTGCAATTACCGAGGCGGTGCTCAAAGACCTCTTACCCTCTGATGTTGGTCCGGAAATAACAGCCGCCCAAATTATGGGCGCATGCGCTTCCTATTTTGGTGTGAGCATCGAAGAACTCTGTGGCTCCAGCCGAAGTCGTACTCTTGTCACAGCCCGCCAGATCTCCATGTATTTATGCCGTGAACTCACCGATTTATCCCTGCCTAAGATTGGGCAAGCTTTTGGCGGCCGAGATCACACAACTGTAATGCACGCTGATCGTAAGATCCGTGGACTTATGGCGGAAAAACGCAGCCTCTATAACCAAGTCACTGACCTCACCAGTCGAATTAAGTCTCAACCACGACCAATGTAACTCCCTGTGGCATCAAGCCACAGTACTTACCAATATTCACACCGGTACCTTTCATCCCCACAATACCCACAGTTGTGGATAAGACATGTGGATAAATATGTTGATAAGTACCACAAAGCACCGCCACTGCGTTATTTCTCGCCTGTGTTGATACCCTGTGGACGACTTACATAGAATCCTTGAAAAACTACCTATCCTGTGGATAAATCTTCCTCTTTGTGGGGATACACCGATTATTTCCCTACTTCATCCACACCTATCCACAATTTTGACTTACCTATCCACAATTACTACCACCGGCGACACGCACAGATCCAACCATAAAAATACTTTATCCACCATATCCACACGACCTATGACTACTACTACTTCTTTATACATTGTTATTAAGGGACTACTCATAAAAGGGCGCGGTGGGGATAACTTTACTTTGATTCCCCTCAGTACGGTTGCTCTTACAAAAAATGGAGGGATAGGGCACACTATGGACTTACTCAATTTATCTTTCTAGACAGGGGCACGAACACATGCACATCCGAGTTGAACGCGACGCCCTAGCGCAAGCAGTTACGTGGGCTGCGCGAACCTTGCCCTCGCGCCCATCGATGCCAGTGCTTTCCGGTGTCATGTTGATTGCGGATCAAGACTCGCTCACCTTGTCGAGCTTTGACTATGAAGTATCAGCACGTGTTCAGTTGAACGTTGATGTGATTGAAATTGGAAAGGTTCTAGTGTCAGGTCGGCTGCTAGCCGATATCACTAAAGCACTACCAGCGGCACCGGTTGTGCTAAAGCTAGAGGGTAACCGAGTATTAATTGAGTGTGGAAGAAGTTCATTCACACTTCCTACACTTCCCGTGGAAGATTATCCAGCTTTACCGGACATGCCAACAACAGCAGGGAGTGTTGATGGTGATGTATTTTCTGAAGCCGTCGCCCAGGTTGCAATAGCTGCTGGAAAAGATGACACAATTCCGGTTCTCACAGGTATTAGGGTGGAAATTGATGGTTCACATGTGACTTTGGCAGCAACAGATCGTTATCGGTTAGCTGTACGAACATTTCCTTGGTCACCGACCAAAACTTCAATTGAACTCAACACCTTAGTGCCGGCTAGAATTCTAGCTGATGCTGCAAAAAGCATGGGGTCTGCTCAGGCGGTCGAATTGGCGATCGCACCAGACGGTGAAAAACTTATTGGTTTCGAAGCCGAAGGTATGAGAACAACCACCCGACTACTTGATGGCGAATTTCCCAAATATCGTTCACTATTACCGAATGAAAGTTCCACAACCGCGATTGTTGATACTACCGAACTTGTAAATGCGGTAAAACGAGTTGCACTTGTTGCAGAACGCAACACACCAATTCGGATGCACTTTGCACATGGTGAAATTAATATGCGTGCCGGTTCTGGTGATGATGCTCAAGCAAATGAAGTATTGGAAGTTGACGTTGATGGGGATCCAATCGAAATAGCATTCAACCCAGGCTATCTACTCGATGGTCTCCATGCTATCGACGCTCCAAAAGCTCGCTTTTCCTTTACTTTGGCAACAAAACCGGTGGTAATCACCGGGATGACTAATAACAACAACGATACTGAGGCGGACTACCGCTATCTTTTAATGCCAGTACGTTTGACGGGCTGACACATGTGGGTGCAAACCCTCCAGCTCAACGATTTCCGCTCGTACAAGGAAGCCCACGTTGAATTCTCTCCCGGAGTCAATGTGCTGGTGGGTTCAAATGGTCGAGGTAAAACCAATATTGTTGAAGCTATTTATTACCTAGCAACTCTAAATTCCCATCGAGTAGCAAGTGAAAATTCACTCGTTAAATTTGGAGCCGCATCGGCTGTAATTCGGTCGAAGATCAATCAAGATGAGCGCGCACTAACGATTGACATAGAGATCAGTCCTGGTAAAACAAATAGGGCGAAACTCAATCGTTCTCCCGTTCCCCGGGTCAGAGATATTTTAGGAATAGTCAGGGTGATCATGTTCGCACCGGAAGACTTAGCGTTGGTTAAAGGTGATCCCAGCGAACGACGAAATTTCATGGACCAAACTCTCATTCAACGAACACCAAAATTTTTAGGTGTTAAGTCAGATTACGAAAAAGTCTTACGGCAACGTAATGCTCTCTTGAAGTCGTCAAATCGGGAAAACATTGATAGCACATTGCAGGTGTGGAATGACCAACTCGCGCAACTTGGAGCAGAGATCACCTACTCGAGAATTCAATTTATTCGTGAATTAACACCATTTATCTGTACGCGGTACAACCTGATTAGTGGAGGTGAAAACGCTGTTAGTGCATCAGAAATATCACTTACATACCAATCGAAGTACCTCACCGGAGGCGATCTGGAATCACTCACCCGCGACGAAATCAAAGAACACATTCTTGAGCAGTTAGGTGTACGAAAAAAGGAAGAGGCACTTCGTGGGGTAACACTGGTAGGACCACACCGTGATGAACTGTTCATACAATTAGGCGCACTTCCACTCAAGGGTTACGCCTCACATGGTGAAAGTTGGTCTGCGGCATTAGCCCTCCGGGTTGCTAGCGCAGATGTTTTGAAGGCTGATGGAATCGATCCTATTTTAATACTCGACGACGTTTTTGCTGAGCTTGATGTACTTCGTCGCACGACAATTTTAGAGTTGACTCAACACGCCCCCCAAGTATTTATTACCGCAGCAGTGGAGTCTGATGTGCCAATTGAAATCGTCGGACCAAGGTTTCACATTTCTTCAGACTCGATAGTTGCTCACGGGGTGGTTCCTTTTGGTTGAGAAAGTAGACCCTGAACAAACTCCAGAAGTGACCCCGCAGGAGCAAGCCCAAGCTGCTGAACGACTCTTACGACGTGCCACTAAAGGAACGTCGGCTAAAAGGACTATTAAAGGCACCCAAGCCGGAAGAGACCCTGAACTTCTTGGGAGTGCATTGGACAAACTCGTGACCGAAAGTGGTTGGGAGAAAGAGACCGCCATGGCAAAAGTTCTGAACTCATGGGCTGAAATAGTAGGTGCTGAAATAGCGGATCACTGTGTCCCCGCAGGGTTTGACCAAGGAACCCTTCGTCTCACCGCGGAGTCCACCGCCTGGGCAACTCAATTACGGATACTCCAAAACCAAATCCTGGCAAAAATAGCGTCCGAAATCGGTGACGGACTGGTGCTAAAAATCTCAATTTATGGACCCCAAGGGCCGTCCTGGAAAAAGGGAGCGTGGCATGTTGCCGGCCGGGGACCCCGCGACACCTACGGATAGGCCTACGGCTACAACTACGGC
>ERZ807291.6839-NODE-6839-length-13568-cov-4.649301_pt1 | contig 13568 bp, 6 predicted proteins | sample MGYA00521257_ERZ807291 | MGnify/ENA primary metagenome ERZ807291 (study PRJEB31413, sample SAMN03169783) | marine metagenome | biome: Marine; feature: Water; material: Subsurface seawater | place: North Sea | collected 2011-04-28 | depth 1 m m ...
CTTTCAATGGTATTTTAGAATCCATCAGAGTTGATGTGCTCTCAAGTGTGTGTGTACCACCAATCACGTGATTGATCTCATTCGTACCATCCGCTAGCCATCCCGCACCGGTGACCCCATCATCTCCACCCATAGTGTCAACCGTAATGTACGTTTGTCTGTCTTCAGAAACCACCGCGGATGCCCCAAATTGCACCCAAGCAGAACCATTGTATCCCTCGAATGTGAGTAGATTGGTGTTGAATCGAATGTCTCCAGAATCTGCTAGACCGTAAAGAGTAGAACCACGCTCAGCTTCAATTACTTTCGTGCTTTCGGTCCGAGGTCTTGTGATTTCCAAACCTTTAGGTACAGTCATGGCTCCTTGAGAAAGCACTCTCAATTTACCGACACTAGCGTCCCACTCGAATTTGTGTTGAAAGTGCGGATCCTCCTGCGTGCCGGTGCCTGACTGAAAACCATACAACCACAAATCCCATGCATGTGCGTCTGTATTTTGACAGTCTCCAGCCACTTGACCTGGCTTACCTATTTGAAACGTACCGTTGATGTATCCCCAAGTTGTTTCATCCGTCGTGACGCTACCATGACCTGTTGTATCATTACCGTTCTCCCATGTCTTGTTTTTTCTCGTGCCATACAACGAGACAAAATATCTTTGCCAGTGATTCTCTCCACTGGTACCACCAATGAACACATCAGCGCCACCAGCAGCACCCATGAACAAATCACCTCCACCGAAAGGTGTGGTGGTTGTGTCAATCGCATCATTAGGATGTAAGAAACCACCACGTAAATTACCATCTGCGTCAGCTTGCTGAGTGTCGAGCTCAGTACTGTTGGGTATACCCTGCCCTCTACCCGCGCTAGTGAAACCTGGTTCTCCTTGAGCCAGTCCACCGTATGATTCTAGTTGCCGTCTGTCTGATTCTCGGCCTCGCCGAAAAAGTATCTTGGTTATTTCTGTTACTGCCATGGTTTGTAATGATATTTATCTCTAGAAAGGTTTTTTCCACTGGTTGAAATCATAATATTCTATATTATAATAGTATGGTGAGTGAAAATAATAACAAAACAAGAAAACTCAAATGTATAATCACTGGTAAAACACTGATCGCCACCCGAGCATATTATGACCGTAAAGTTGCAAAACATGGTGATGAAGACGAGATGCACCGGACGTATGTATGTAAAGAAGCTAAAAATCTGTTGCTCAAAGGATATCAAGTGAACAAAATCCGAGAGATGTTGAGTATACCCACGACAAGTGTGGGTGATGTACCGGAAGATGTGGTTCAAAACATCATGAACTCCAACAAACCCAGGTTCAAAAGCATAAATAATCATAACATACCAATCGCGTCCATAATCAACCCTATGACCGATCCGGAGGTGAAACAATTTTTACAATATATTATAGATAGTGAACGCGAATGACAAGATTTACACGGTGGTCCAAAAAGGACCTAGACTGTTCAACATAGTTGATGCTAACACTGGTGTGTTCATGAACCGTATCATGACACAAGGTGATGTGGTGAGTGGGCCAATTGTGGTTGGAAACCGATGTACTATCGTGGTTCAAATAGGTAGTGGTACCAAGTTCGGTACAATTTACAGTCTCCCTCAAGGTGCCATGATCAACAGGTACATGGTTTGAATAAATAATTTTATGTCAGACGCAGAACAAAACATATGTCAAACAGTACAGATCGAAGTTGAGCGTGTAATTAAAACAGAACTGGTAGATCTCAAGAAAGAAGTTGACACATTATATAAAACAGTATATCAAGGAAATGGAAACCCAAGTCTAGTAAGTCAACTATCTAAACTGGATACCAAGCAAGCAGATCTGACGGAGAACATTGAGCGGCAATTCAAAAGCATGTGTAACGAACAGGAACTTAAATTCGATCGAGTGCACGAGAAACTAGACAGCAATTTCGGTCGATTAGAAGCATGGATGAACGGTCTAGGACGTGACACAGACAAAGACATCAGTCATATATCACAATCAATCCGTGATCTGGGTAAAGAGATTGACGATTACAAGCGAGCGGAAACCGCTGGTAAATGGCAAGTAAAAGCGAGCGCTTTGACTGCATTAGCTGGTATTATAACAGCTGCTGTGGCAGTACTTTTTAATATATAAAACTTGAATTATCAGTCGATAGTCGTTATACTATTGACAATGATAAACACAGTGACACGACTGGCAGAACAACCAGTCACTAAAACGAAATACAAACAGTCATGTAACACATCACTACCGCGTGTAATCATGGGCTTCGTGATGAAAAATAAATATGATGAAAAGCGATTAAGTATCAAAAAAATGTTAGGCCCGGTCAATGTGTCGCATACATATGTTATTGACAATAAACCGGAATCAATACATATACATGGAGTGTGGCTGAACCCACAACCAATCATGAACAAATTATGTGAAACAATCTCCCGAGCAAAACCATTGACACCACAAAGCTATATGAACATTTTAAAATATAGTAGATTGAGTTGTGGCAATTGCCTTCAACATTTGAGAGACGGAGTGTACCCCATGGATATTACATGTTTACCTCTATTATCTAAAAACAAATTTAAGTCTGATTATTTGTATCTCAGATCATTGCTAGATCATAACAATCAGTTACCATGGTTTTCCAGCTGGTCTGAATTTAATCTTTTTATGCTCTGCCCTAGCTTTATTGAGCCAAACAACTATAAATAGCCTTGTCAATGAACGTATCTAAACGAAGTGGAACCCTAGAAGAATTTAACGAAGATAAAATCAAAGCATGTGTAGAGCGAGCATGCGAAGATCTACAAAGCACCGACCCTAGAGAGGTTGTGTATAACGCTCGTATAAATTTATATGATGGTGTGAAAACATCTGAGATAGACACAGCTCTTATCAAGAGTGCTAGATTTTTGATCGAGCGTGAACCAGACTATAGATTCGTAGCTGCTAGATTACTTATCGCGACAATATATAAAGAAGTGTTTGGAGAAGGAGCTGACGCAGACGCGTTCGAGCTACAGTACAGGAAAACATTCATTGTGAATCTCAAAGAGCTGATTAAACAAGGTATGATTCACAAAGAGATGGCTAGGATGGATCTGAAAAAAATATCACAAGCGCTTGATATAGACCGAGACAAAAAATTCGCATATCTCGGACTCCAAACAGTTTATGATAGATATCTTTTACATATAGAGGGTCGCCGGATGGAGAGCCCACAAGCATTCTGGATGCGTGTAGCCATGGGACTAGCATTAAACGAGAAAAAAGAAGATCGGACCGATCGAGCTCTAGAATTTTACAATCTATTGAGTAATTTCGATTTCATGTGCAGCACACCTACCTTATTCAACAGTGGTGGTACATTTAATCAGTTGAGCAGTTGCTTTTTGAGCACATTTGATGATAGCATCAATGGTATCTTTGACGGGTTGCAACAAGAAGCATTGAAAAACAAATATGCGGGAGGTTTAGGCATGGATTTGACAAATTTCCGCGCGACCAACAGCCATATAAAAAGTATGAATGGTGTAACGCAAGGTGCTGTGTATTTCTGGAAGTTATATAACGACATGTTAGTGGCTGTAAATCAAAGTGGAAAACGCCGTGGTAGTGGTTGCGGGTACCTAGAAACATGGCATGCTGATATTGAGGATTTTATTCAGCTCCGCAAAAACACCGGGGATGAGAGAAAGCGTACTCACGACATGAACACTGCCAACTGGATACCAGATCTATTTTTCAAGCGTGTACAAGAAGACGGACCGTGGTATTTGTTCAGTCCTAATGAAACACGTGATTTACACGAGCTGTTTGGAAAAGAGTTTGAGAAACGATATGATGAATACACTAAGCTTGGTAAAGAAGGTAAATTGAGAATCTTCCGAGAGATACCTGCTAAAGATTTGTGGAAGAAAATGCTACGAGCTCTTTTCGAAACCGGTCATCCATGGATCACATTCAAAGACCCAAGCAACATACGGTACAGCAATCAACATGAGGGAACTGTACATAGTAGCAACTTATGTACTGAGATCTTGCTTCACACCAAACCCACAACATACAAAGAAGACGGTAGCCGGAAAATTAAAGAGTATGGTGAAACTGCGGTTTGTAATCTAGGTAGTATCAATTTAAAAAATCATATCTTAGAAGCTACTGATCATCGAGGAGCCGCGATTGACTGGGCAAAACTAGCCAAAACAATCAAAACAGCTGTCAGAATGCTAGATAATGTGATCGATATCAATTTTTATCCTACAACAGAAGCGCGGAACAGCAACACAAAACATCGCCCGGTTGGGCTCGGAAGCATGGGTTGGCATGACATGTATTATCAACTAGGTATCAATTATGACACACCTGACGCTGTAAAAACGAGTAACAATGTGTATGAGTTCATATCATATCATGCTATTCAAGCAAGCTCCGGGTTAGCTAAAGAACGTGGTAAATACTCAACATATGATGGTTCTTTATGGTCTCAATCCGTATTACCAATGGACACATACAAAACTGTGATGAGTACCAGGAGCGAACGAGCTATCAGTCAAACACGAGGTGATATGGATTGGGATGCACTCAAGAAAAAAATTGAAAAAAATGGCATGAGAAACAGCAATGTGATGGCCATTGCTCCTACAGCGACCATCAGCAGCATAGTAGGATGCAGTCCGAGCATCGAACCGTATTATAGTGTGTTGTATGTGTATAGCACGTTGAGTGGGGAATTTACCATGGTCAATGAAACATTTGTTCAAGATGCAAAAACGGCCGGAATATGGGATCAGTCTTTGATTGATGAGATTAAAAATAGTGACGGTGATGTGAGTCAAATCGCGAGAATACCGGAAGGTCTCAAAGACAAGTACAAGACAGCATTTCAGCAAGATCAGTTCAAACTACTAGAAGCTGCTGGGTCTCGGCAGCGGTGGATCGATCAAGGACAGAGCGTCAATTTGTATAACAACCAAACAAGTCTCAAATATTTGAATGACTTGTATATGTATGCATGGAACATTGGATTGAAGACGACATACTATTTGAGAAACCAAGCCGCTAGCAAGATCGAGAAGTCAACAGTTTCATCTTCCCCACCAGAACCAGAAAATATTACAGCTTGTTCATTAAATAGTGATGGCGAATGTGAAGCTTGCCAATAAATAATTGTTACCACTGCCATGGATAACAAAGAAAAAATTAAAAAAGCTCTACTAGAATTCGCTAGTACATTGAGCAACACAGACAAAAATGTTCGCGATGCACAAAAGAAAAATATTGTTAGCACACTATCAGAAGAGAAAAAGACTGTAAACAAAAAACGTAAGCGACCTAAAACTGGTAGCGAACCAATGAATGATCAACTCACTAGCTTGCTCAGTCAATATACAGAATCTCTAGGCACGACCGATAAGGAACATCGCGAGCAAACCAAACAGCAAGTGATGGATCTAGTTAATGATCAAATACATGTGGATCACAAGCAAGAAGACGCACAACAGTTTAGACAGTATATTGATGACATTGATACAATGTTCAACCCTAATGGTGTAAAGAAGGACAAACAAAAACCAATCATTGCAGAAGATCTGCAGAAATATATTGACGATAAAGTTGGTGAGATAACTCAAAAGGTTCAACAAATCAAAGAAAACGCCGATTATGCCATGGCATCGCAACCTTCTCCAGCTGAAGAGTCTGGTGGTGGTTCTAACGCACAACAATTCAAAGAAGGTGGTAAAATTGAAGGTAATATTCAAATAACCGGTGAAATACGCGATCCGAATGATATTATTGATCCGGAGGCGAAAGAGTTAGCCGGTGGCCCGGCTCTTGTAATTAAGCAACCAGTATCTGGTGCTCCTGTCGTCAAATTTGTCAATGTTGATGCATCAACAGGTGAGGATCTACCTGGTGGTTTGCTTATTGATTCGGATGGCAATTTGATAGTACCTGGTGATATAACCGTGGGTGGTACATTTACTAGTGATCAGATAACCATATCTCCCGGCACCGGATCTGGTGGTGTGAGTGGAGGTGTGACAGACGAGAACTTGATTCCGAAATCAGATCTAGTATACAAACTAGGCACCCCCGGTGCGAGCTACAAATCACTAAACGTTGGTTCAGTTTCAGCGGCAGATTGTGATCTGGAAGGTGGTTTAATATCCAACACAGTCACAACAAACACCATAAGCGCTGAGCGTGTAACATCTCATTTAATACCTGGTATACCAGGTCTCAAACTTGGTGAATGCAATGAATATCCATGGGACACACTATGTGTCAATTCATTGACCGCCATGGAGAACATGTACATCAAAGACGATGTCATCATAGGAGATGACACGTTGATACACGGAGATTTAAGAGTGTCTGGTAATATATTTGGTGTGGCTCCAGGTGGGTCTACCGCGTATGGTAACACGGTCAGTGGTAATTACCTGCGCATAACCACTAACTCACAGCTCAGCGGTAGTGTCGAGCTCGGAAAAGACGGTTTTGATGACATATCATTCAATGGTACTGTTGATACAGATATTTTACCACAAGATGGTGATGAGTCTCTTGGTTCGAACAACAATCAATGGAACACTCTTTATGTTTCTGATGCTAATGTTACGAACGATTTAAGTGTGCTCGGTAACACGATTGTAGGTACTACATCGGATGATACATTGAACGTGAGATCAGAAATATCTTCTCATCTTGTTCCTGTGACAGGCGCAGATAGAAATATTGGGTCAAACACTAACAATTGGGGTACGATACATACAACTGATGTACAAGCTGCCAGTTCGATAGTAGCGGGTAGCGATCTAACCGTCCATGGAGACACTGCATTGAGTGGTAGTCTCACAATCAAAGGTGAATTAAGAGTATATGGTAACGCATATTTAAGTGCCGGAGACGACAAATATATATATGTGGGAGATAATGACCAAGACAGTGTGGTCTTTCGCGCGGATGTTGATAGTGATCTTATACCCAATCGACACAAAACATACAACGTTGGTACGCTAACCAAACAATGGGGCACTATTTACTCTCATGATTTAAGTGCCTCGAGGAATTTGAGCGTGAGTGGTGACACACACCTAGGAACAAGCGGTTTTGACAAACTTGCGATCAATGCAGATGTCACAACAAACATTCGCCCGGATACATCTGGGCTGGATCTCGGTAACACAATACAGCCATGGCACACGTTACATGTACAAAATGTTAGCGCTAGTGATAATTTGAGTGTGAGTGGTGATAGTGTGTTGGGGGACAATTCGACTGATAGACTCACTATAAACAGTAGAATAACATCTGACTTATCACCATATGTATCACAGCAACACGATCTAGGATCCCCAGACAGCGCGTGGGGAACCACACATACAACGTTCGTAAGTGCGCTATCCGATATTAATATAAGTCGCGATTTGATTGTTGATCGTGATGCAGGGATCAACAATAACTTACATGTAGCTGGTACGTCCACTCTATCAGGGGTAGTAACCGCAGCAGATGATCTACATGTAGCTAGAGATGTATACATACAAAACGATCTTCAAGTGATTGGTTCGAGTGTGTTGAGTGGAGATGTTCATATACAAGGTGATCTTAGAGTTGATGGAAGCACTTATTTGAGTGCTGGTTCGAATGGCACAATATATGTAGGAGACAGTGACAGAGACAATGTAATTTTCACAGCCGATGTGGATAGCAACATCATCCCAGATAAATCAAAAACTCACAATCTTGGTTCATCAACACAAGAATGGAACACAATATATGTAGACACATTAACAGCATCTACAGATGTTAACATCGGTAACAATTTGAATGTTGACAACAACACTGTTTTAGGTTCAAACATAAGCCAAGACATAGTCACTTTCAAATCGAAGATCAACACGCCGGTTTTACCGAATCAAGATATTACTCACAACTTGGGAGGTACCGGTGGTAGATGGAACACGCTATACGTTCAAGATGTAAGTGCATATGGTAATGTTAAAATTGATGGCAATACGTTCATAGGTGATACATGGTTAGACACAGTGTCTGTAAGTGCGCAAGTTGATAGTGGTGTCATACCAGTATCTGGAGAACTTCACGACCTCGGATCAACCACAAATCGATGGAGAAAAACAAACACGCGTGATGTTGATGTTAGCAACAATGCAAACATACAAAACAATTTACAGGTCGGTGGTTCAAGCACGTTGAGTGGTGATGTGTTGATACAAGACATATTAACTGTAGAACAAGCTACCACATTAGAAAACAACCTAGCGGTGAGCGGAACAAGTATTTTTTCCGGAGATGTTACAACACAAGACAATTTAACAGTACAGGACAATCTTGTTGTCAGTGGTACAAGCATGTTAAAAGATGATATCATTGCTGGTAATGATTTGACTGTACAAAACAATCTGGCTGTTAGTGGGTCAAGCACGTTGAATGATGTAACAGTTGGTAAAAATCTAGTAGTGAGTGGTACCAGCATGTTGATCGATCATGTAACTACTGACAATGATTTGACAGTAGGTGGTAATTTTAATGTGAACGGTACAAGTGTGCTAATCGACTCGGTAACTGCACAGACTGATCTAACAGTTCAAAACAACCTTCTAGTGACCGGATCGAGTGTGTTGAGTGGAGATGTCCACGTGCGTGGTGACCTCAGAGTTGACGGTAATACGTTTCTTAGTGCTGGTAGTGATGGTACCATATACGTGGGGGATAATGATCAAGACAATGTGGTGTTCACCGCTGATATAGATAGTGATTTCTACCCAGACAAAACACAAACATACAATGTTGGTACGCTAACCAAACAATGGAATTTAGTTTATACTCATGATCTGAGCGCATCCAGAAATGCACATGTACAGCATAACACAATTTTTGGTACAAATAGTGCAGACTGGATGAGACCACTTGGTCGTATAGACAATCATTTGATACCTAGGTACAATGATATATACAATCTAGGTACAACCGACAGACGCTGGGATGTTATATATGTATCAACAGCTCGTATTAAAGATGATCTTGTTGTAGAAGATGATGCTAGTATTCTTGGTGATGTGACTCTTGGATCATCGGATACAAGTAACATATTCATCAACGGGTTGATGAATACTAATGTTGTTCCGGAATTTGGAACGACATTGCAGGCGTATACAACATCTGCTAGTGGTTATGAACCAGGTTCATTAGTTGGTGGAGTCTCGAACTTGTTTACACCTGATAAAAATCTTGTCTGGGGAATATCAAACCCAGTCGGTATATTCTCGATGGATTTGACTATCGATCTAGATATACCAATCCCTGGTGGTATAGATGAATTTGTATTTCACTACACAACAAATTCTGCTAACGGTACACGAGAGGTACAAGTACATGACAGACTAACAAACACATGGGTTAGTATGTATAAGGATACTCCTAATTTTAGTACTGGTGATGTAGAAGTGTCACAAACGCTCGGACCGGCATTCACAGCCATGCATATTGACGGATTTCGTTTCGAGTATGACAACACATTAACCACATCTGAAGACTTTTTAATTCACTACTTTGTCGTTAAGAAAAATGGTAATATTATAGACTGGAGAGACATACAATTTGATAGTGGGTTCTCGCTAGGTATTAACACCAAACCATGGGGAACTGCATATATTGTTAATGGTAATATATTACAAAATCTGGATGTAGCTGGTGACACAGTGATCGGTACCAACAATTTCGATAGTGTTGTGTTCAATGCTGATGTATTGAGCAACATAGAACCAGATCAAACTGATACATACAGTCTTGGGAACCCATTACAACAATGGAAACACACATACACTACAAGTTTAAGCACTTCGAATTTATCTGCCGGTGGTTTGATCTATCCAACACAGGATGGTGAGAGACGCGATGTGTTGACAACAGATGGTGCGGGTAACTTGAGTTTTGGTTCACCACAACGTGTTATAATGGATGTGAGGAATGATGATGATGTAACGTTGTCTCCCGGAGATCCAGTGTATGCTGTTGGTGAGATAGGAACATCTGGTGTGATACGAGTACGACTCTCACATGCGAATGACCCTGCAACCATGCCGGCTATTGGATTGATACGTGAAACAATCCCGGAAAATTCTGATGGAGAGATCATAACAAATGGTGTTTTTAATACAAATATCAGTGGGTTCACAGGTGCTCAGCCAGGTGATACGCTGTATGTAGCCGCGACTGGATTGACTCTAACAAAGCCTAGTGGTTCTCAGCTTATACAGAATATTGGACAAGTGTTAAAGACAAATGGTTCAATAATACAGGGTCTCAAAGTATCATCAATCGATCGAACAAATGATGTACCCAATTTATCTGGTGATCATATATTTTATGGTGAAGGTGGTTATAGTGTACAGAAAACATTGACAGATGCGATCTATCAACAACCTGTAGTAAACACACAGACTATAGACGCAACTAAAATTTTATCCGGTGGAGAAGACCTGATGGTAGGCATGAGGACTAAAGATCAAAGAATCAATGGTTTGTACAACTATCTTGTTAGTGATTACACAAACAATCACACAGTGTCTTCTACATCAATAAACAACTTTATTGGCTCGTCTGAATATTCAGTTCTGAGCAGCTCCATGGATATTGGTGACACCATCACGTTGAGCGCCACCAACGATCAGTACGTGTTGAGTAACACCACAGGTAACATAAACGACGACTGGATTTATGTGACACTCAAGCCAGACACCATTATTGTTGATAATGATCTGAGTAATCAAAAAACAGTGGATAGCTTTCTATTGAGTCAGTTCAAGAGCGCTAAATACACAATCGAAGTATATGACACGACATCCAACGAGGTATTTTTTACGGAATTGTCATTGGTATCTAATGGTGTTGATTATGCTATAAATGAATATGGCTTGAACTACACGACATCTAACCCGTTTGTAGAATTTGACGCGGTTGTAGCAACTGGTTCTGTGTCTCTCAGAATTTTACAAGCGAACGGGTTTAACAATATTACTAACTGTAGATTGAAAGCTAAGAGAACTTGTTTTTAAGTGATTTTTTATCGAAAAACCATAGCAAAACTTACCGCATAAATATAAATAGACTTGTACTCGCACTGGTATAAGTCATGACATCGTATAAAAATTTCCAAATAAAGAAAGGCCTAGTGGTTGGACCATCCAACTATCAAGTTTTTGATGAGCATGCGAGTCTATCTGCGCTTAACATTTCATCAGAAGGTACTATTCTAAGTGCGGGTGTTGATCTGTTAGATTTAATACCTGGAGCTACGTATTTACCTCTCAGCTCTAACTGGAACAGCGTATACAACACTGTTCAATCAGCTAGCGGTTCATGGAGTACTGGTAATGTTTATTTACCTCTTAGCTCTAATTGGACAAACACATACTTGCTTGTAGAGAGCACTAGTGGAGACTGGAACAGTGTATACAACACTGTTTTATCTAACAGTGCTAGTTGGAACGCCGGTGGATCCGGTGGGGGTGGTGGAGGTACAACAACATCAATAATTGCTCCTAATAGTTTTACTACAGTAACAACAGCAACATATGGTTCTGGTATTAATATGTCTTGGACGAGGTCGCTGTTCAAATACACGGTTGAGTTTACATCACTACAGCAAGATACTAACTACATAGTGTTGACCGACAATGAAGGTCGAGATGACGTGTTCATGTCCGTCACTAATAAAACAGTAAGTGGCTTCACGATTGATTCATTTGATGATTCCGGTAGTGTGTTGCGACCAGAACCAACAGTGGTGATGGTTTATGGATCAGACCCGATAGTACAATTACCTGGTGGTAGTAGTACCGGTTCAATATCATTACCGCAGAGTGCCAACTGGCAGAGTACATATACAACTGTTTCTGCAAATAGCGCTAGCTGGGGCCCTGGTGGTGGTGGAACAGGTAACAGTGGAGCTGCGTTTGTTACTGACATTAGTATATCAGATGCCACAGTCACAAATATTACTAGAGACCCAACGCAGATCGCGGTTGATAGTAAAACACCAGTTCTTTCGGCTGAAACAGACGGTAAAAATGTCACATTCACAGTAACATGGGATGGTTCAACATCTTACTGGACTGACTATCCTCAAGTCAGTGGGCATTCAATCACCAAATCAAACACTACAGCGATCGCCGGACAAGGTCGTCGATACACCGGGGATATAACTTTGGATTTTTCCACATTCTCAGGACCGACTGTTGTGCCTGTGACATTTGGGGGTGGTACACAAGAAGTGACTCTTGCTTTGGCTGGTGCCGGACCGGAGATTTTAAACCTTGATATTACAAGTAGCCCTCAATATAGTCAAAATCACTACAAACAAGGAGATACATTGACATTTGTTGTTGAGTTTGACACAACAGATGTAACATCTATCCAGTTGCATGGGAACAATGCAGCTCATGGAAATGATGAAACTCTGGTGCCGACAAGCATGAATGGAGTGTCTGGTACGTTCACAACAACAATTGATGTACCCACAAACAACACACGTGTCAATCGCCCTATTATTTTAACCGGGAAAAACAGTTTCGGTACACAAGGTACACAATACACATCTGCAACTGATAACAAGCTTGTTGATTCTATGTATGGTCCAACGGTTACAGATCTTGTTGTGACTAGCAGTCCGCAGTTTAGTCAAGATCATTACAAAACAGGAGACTCGATCACATTCAACATCGGTTTTGATACAACCAATGTCACAACTGTCAATTTCAATGGTTCAAGTGCCGTCACAAGAACTGTCAACGGTATAACAAAATCATCTGGAACTAGTACTCTGAGCGGTACATTCACCACAACGATTGAGGAGACCAGCAACACCAAAGCTTTTAGACCAGTTAAAGTTAAGGGTGCCAATTCCAGCGCCACCATTGGTGGTGTGGAGTTCACAAGTGGTAGTATTGTAGAAACAATGAAAGGACCTGTTGTCAACAATGTCACCGCCACAGGAACCATACCATATAGTCAGGCACACTACAAAGATGCAGATGCGATTGTGTTATCCGCGACATTTGATACAACCAACATTGATCATGTCGATCTAAACGGTTCAGGCGCTGGTATCTCGAACGCAACAAACAAGTCACGAGCCACGGGTGGTGGAACTGTGAATGGTACATTCAATGCTAATGTGAATGTGACTACTAGTGTTGTATCACCGGTCGCACAAACAGTCAAGATGACTGCCAACAACGGATCAGCTGATGGTGCTGAGTTCACGTTCACCAACGTGTTTCAAGCCATGCACGGTCCGGTGCTGAGCAACGGTACATTTGGCTTGTATCCTGGCTCACAAACAGAGCTCAAGCTGAACGACACTATACAAGTCACGTTTGATGTAGATACCACCAACATCAACAGAATAACATTTCCTTCACCAAGCACTAGTGGTGCACAAAAATCTGAAACAAAAACTGGGCTAACCCCTGCAGCTGGTAAGATCGCAACAACCATGACTGTTGGTCAAACGCATGCC
>ERZ807291.6847-NODE-6847-length-13557-cov-6.358762_pt1 | contig 13557 bp, 11 predicted proteins | sample MGYA00521257_ERZ807291 | MGnify/ENA primary metagenome ERZ807291 (study PRJEB31413, sample SAMN03169783) | marine metagenome | biome: Marine; feature: Water; material: Subsurface seawater | place: North Sea | collected 2011-04-28 | depth 1 m m ...
TTTTTATATGCATCTTCTAATGCATTTTTTGTAAAGATTTCTACACCAAATCCATCAGGAAATACATTATTATTATCAATTTCATGAGTGTAATATTCTATATTTTCTTTTAAAAAATTTTCAATCATATTATCAACGATTCTATAATCAATTAAAGGACAATCTCCTGTACACCTAACTATAATATCTGAATCTGATATTTGACAAGCCATATAATATCTTTCCAAAACATTCTTTTCAGAACCTCTTAAACAAAGAATATTATTTTGAATACAATGTTGATATACATTATCATCTTCAGGATTACTAGAGGTTAAAAATATAATTTTATTTATATTTTTACACTTGGATAACCGATCATACATAATTTGAATAATAGTTTTATCTTTTATTTTTTTTAGAACTTTTCCAGATAATCTAGATGAATTGTATCTAGCTTGGATAAATATATTAATTTTCATTACTTTACTTAAGAAAATACTTTTAAATAAATATATAAATATTTATGAATTTAATTCTAGGAACTGTACAACTTGGTCTTGATTATGGTATATTAAAAAAGAAACCTACAATCGAACAATCAAAAGAAATATTAAATTTTGCAATAGATTCAAAAATTATGACTTTTGATACTGCACAAGGTTATGGCAACAGTGAAGAAATACTATCAAATATCTCGGATAATGAAAATATAACAATTATTACTAAAATTGATTTTGAAAATTTGAATACAGAGAAAGAAATTTTAGATAAAATTAATATTTCATTAAAAAGGTTAAATGTTAAGAAAATAGATGTTCTTTTATTACATAGTTTTAATGATTTTCGAAATAAGAATCTACTTGATATTTTATTTAGTCTAAAGAACAAGAATATTATAGATAAAATAGGTGTTTCATTATATAATTTAGAAGAAGCTCTAGAAGTTTTAGATGATAATAGAATTAGTATATTACAAATTCCTTTTAATTATTTGGATAGACAATGGGACAGTAAATTATTTCAAGAGAAAATAAAATTAAATAGTGTCGATATACATGTAAGAAGTATTTTTCTTCAAGGAATTTTAATTAATGATTATGAGTTTTGGCCTAAATTTAAGGACTTTAATACTAAACAAGTATATGATAAAGTAGAAAGTATAACTAATAGATTTAACTTATCAAAATTAGAATTAGTAATTTCGTATGTTAATTCATGTAAATGGATAAATAAAATTATTTTTGGAGTAGATAATATTGAACAATTACAAACTAACATTAATCAATTTAATAATTCTTCAATCTTGGATGAAAATAAAATTAATGAAATAAATAATGAATTTTCAAATATACATACTAAATTAACAAATCCAGTTTTTTGGAATAAAAACCTTTAAACAAAATATTTATTATTAATTAATGAAATTAATAATAAATAAATTTAATTCTGAAGATATGAAAGTTTGGGACAATTTTGTCATTAATGATTCATTAAATGGAACTATATATCATACAATGTTATTCCTAAGTTACCACAAAGATAAATTTGAAGATAGTTCAATCATGTTATATGATAAGAATAAACTTATAGCAGTATTTCCATGTTGCAAGATTAATGAAGAATATTATAGTCATAGAGGTTCAACATGTGGAGGTATTGTTATTTTAGAAAACTATTATGAGTTAATAAAATTAACTGAAATAATGGATATGATATATGATTATTATAATGGAAATCTACATATAAAATTATCTGAAACAGTTTATTTTAAAAATAATATTAAAAATGATCTTTTAAATTTTGTTTTATCTCAAAAATGTAAATCTTACCAAGATATATCATTATTCTTTGATGTAAATAGAAATGATAATATTATAGATTCATTTCCAAAAAATGATAATAAAAGATTATTACTAAAGTACATAAAAAATACTGATAAAGAAATGTCTTTTGTTGTTTCAAATGAAGTAGAAGATTATATAAATTATTATTTTTTACTTGAAAAAATTTTGAAAGAAAGGAATGATGTAAAACCATTACATAGTTTAGATGAATTTATTTTATTAAAAGAATTATTGAGAGATAAACAATTTTTATTTTTATCAAAAGATTCTAATGGTAATATATTATCTGGATCATTAGTTTTTTTAATTAATAGTAATACTTATTACACGGTATATTTAATGACAAATTATGAAAAAGAAAATTCTCAAGTTTTTTACTTATTATATGAATTGTTTGAACTAGCTAAAAGGAATAATATAAGTACTGTTAATTTAGGAGCTTGTAGTACAGGAGGAGGGAAAGATATTCTTTATTCAAAATATAAATTTAAAAGTTCTTGTGGATGTGAACCTAGTTTAAAATATTCTTATAGTTATACAAAAAAAAGAAGTTTCTTTACTGATAATCTTAATATAAAAAATATGGAAATAAATGAACAATATTTAATTTCATATTTCTGGCAAAATAATAAATATGCTAGTGGAAAATTTTTCTTAAAGAATAATACTTTTAATTATGATAATCAAATTAATTGGTATAATAACATAGAAGAAGATTCTTCTTCAAGTTATTTATCTATTTTTGAAAATGTAAATAACAACTTTATTGGTTATTGTGGAATTAAAAATATTACTATTAATGACTGTGAACTTTTTATTGTTCTATTAGATAATAATTACTATAAAAAAGGATTTGGAAAAGAAAGTTTTCAATGTTTAATAAATTATACACAAACAGAATTTCCTAATAAAGAAATTTATTTAAATGTTAAAAATGATAATAAAATTGCTATTCAAATGTATAAAAAATTAAAATTTTCAATAGAAAGTGAAAAAGAAAATTTAGTAAGAATGATTTTATAATTTAAAATACTATTTAATTCAATTAATATTTTAAATTTCTTTTTTTAAATCGATGTATTTACAAGACATCGATAATCTTTCAAATTCATCTTTTGGAGGCATTGAACAAAATCCTAAAATTGATTTCTCTTTATTTGAAAGTTTTTGATAAAAATTATCAGGTAGGCTAGCAGGAATATCAAAAGACTGTTTTATCCACCATCTACTTAACCCAGCCATTAACCGCCATGGTTTTTGACTCGTTTTGTTTTCAAATGCGCCATGCCATATTCCCTGATCAAATATTATTACATCACCAGCTTCGACTTCAATTGGTAATACATTTTTAAAATCTCTATCAGTAATGTAACTATTTTCACCTTCTTTTAAATTTAAATTATGTGAACCAGGTACTAGAAAAGTACATCCATTTTCTTTATTAGTATCGGTTAAATACCATAATGCTGTTAATCCTAATGTTGAATCATATGTTGATTTAGATCTCATGTCAGTATGTAAATCTAAATATTGTTTACCAGAACTTCTTGCAGATAATAATTGAAGAATATAATTTGGATCTTCACCTTCTTGAGACCTGTAAAATTTATCATTTAATTTGTGTTTAAAAATTTTTTCCAAATATTCATTAGTTATTAGTTTTAAAAATTCTAAATCTTTATTTTGTAAATTATGCATCCATCCACCGTCCCAACCAGTAGTAATTTTTTCTTCCAATTTTTTACCATAATCTTCATTTGCATATTTTTCTATTAATTCGATATAATATTGACATTCATCTTTTTTAAGAAAATTTTTTAAAATAGTATAACCATAATAATTAAGATTTTTTATATCTTGATCAAAATTCATATATTAATTATTATATTTATTTGTTTAATTAGATTAATTTGGTTTAACAAATAACACTATATCACGACCACAATTTAATTCAGCTAGGTTTTTATAATATTCATTTGTTTTACTAATTGATTGACTACATAAGAAATTATCAACTCTTAATCTTTTTAAATGTGATGCTCTACCTACAGTTTTATCTTTGACATAATTTGTATGATCAACTAATAAATCAAAATCAATTGGATATTCACTATAATAGTTATAAACTTTATAATTACAAGTTTCAGCTAATTTAGATAATGTTTCAAGAGTAAAATATGATAAATGTACAGGAGGTGCTAACCAATTCATTTCATTAATGAATTTTTCTTTTAGTAAATGTTCTTGTAATTTTGAAAAATCATTAGGTGCAGTTATAACTAATATACCATCCTTTTCTAAAATTTTATGAATTTTTTCAATTACATTTTTTGGATCTAATACATGTTCAATAACATTATTCAATACAATTATACCATATTTTTCATTAGTTTCAATAATAGAATCTAAATTTTTAAATACATCACCTTTTACAAAATATGGTTCAACGGTTGGATTATGATTTTTTACTGCATATTCGCTATAATCCAATGCTTTAACTTTATAATCTAAATCTAAGAAAAATCTTGATAGATAACCTTCGCCGCACCCAACATCTAATATACTCTTGTTTTCAACTGTTTGAACAATGTCAAAAATCTTTTTTGATTTATTCTCAATAAAAACTAATTCTTCTTCACTATAATTTATACTATAAGAACTAGTTTGTGTTTCAGGTGTTTGATATAATACTTCAGCATAATATTTATTTAATTCATCTTCTGAAGGTTTATTAACAACTTCATAATATCCTAAACTATTTTTTGATATTATAAATTTATCTTTTTTTAATCCTATTTTTTCAAATTCCATATAAATATATTTATTTAATAATCTTTAAATAATATTTTTTAATTTATTATATTTAAAAAATCCTTCACATTTTAAAATAATATTATTATAATTATGTTCTATATGTTCGATTTTATTTATCAATTTACTATAATCAATTGGAATATTACCCATATATTCAAAACATTCTGAATTAATTAAGTCTTTTGAAACTAATAATTGATTCTCAGTTAAACTAATAATTATGGATGGTATTTTTAAAGCGATTCTTTCTAATAAACCCTGACCGATAGCACCAATAGATATATAAGATTTATTAAATATTTCAGCTATATTATCAATATTATAATAAACTTTAAAATAATCTTCTGTGCATAAATTTAATATATCTTTATAACAAGGATTTAATCCACCGACTATTATATCAAAATTATATTTATTATTCTTATTAAATTCTTTTATATTATTAATGATTTTACAAGTTTCATTTGTATTATCACTGCCACTAATAAAAATACTAATTCTATTTTTCTCTCTTAATGTTATATCTTGATTAAAAAACTGATTTCCAACAATTAAATATTCATTTCCTAAGAATAATTTACAATCTTTATTGACCAACTCTTTATAAATTAATGGTTCATTTACTATTCCGTTAATTATTATATCACAATTATGTTTTCTTCCAATAAAATCTTCAATTATAATTAGTTTTTCAGTACTATTTTTAACTAGTGATTCCCAATTAAAATCTATTGCATAATGATCAACTATTAATATATTACAATTTTTTAAATGATCTATTGTTTTGTATGCATCTAATTTATAATCTTCACCCATCCATGTTTTCATATCATCCTTTTTAATTTTATTATCATTATCTATTTCAATAAATTTAATTAAATATTTAGTACGAATTTTGTCATATATATTATCCATAAACTGTTGCTCATCACTATTTAAATTATTATATTTTTTACAAATAAATACTATATTGTGTTCTTCTTCTAAATAAGATAATAGTTTTAAACATCTATATATATGACCTATCCCTATTTTTATATGTGTATCAACTCTAATAAATATATTCATTATAATAATAAAATATATTTAATATTTAAATATTTATTCTATTAAACCCCATGAAATTGGTGTAGCAAACTCAATATCAACTCTCGCTTTTTTACCTAGAATATTATCATAATATTTTGTATGTAATCCATTACCCGGTCTAACTGATCTTATATTACTCGATGATATAAGTTCCCCTTTTTTAATTTCACAAACCGCATATAATGATCTTCTATATTTTTTAGCAATATCTTCACTTTTAACACCACCATATTTTATGGTACCTGTACACTTTTCAGCAATTCTAACATATTCTACCATTTCTTTAAACTCTGTTGGTGTTAATGAAAATGCATCATCAACACTACCACTATCTCTTGATAAAGTAAAATGTTTTTCAATTACCTTTCCACCTAATGCAACAGATGCAATTGGAACAGTTGGACCTAGAGTATGATCTGATAGACCAGGTATAACATTATATGTTTCTTTCATATTTACCATTGTTTTTAAATTTGCATCAGCTGGATCTGCAGGATATGCTGCAGTACATTTTAACATTACAATATTTTTTGTTCCATTACTTCTTAATACATGAACAGCTGATTCTAAATCTTCTAATGATGCACCCCCACTAGAAATAATAACTGGTTTTCCAGTTTCTGCTATTCTTTTAATTAATATATGGTCCGTAACTTCACACGAAGCAATTTTATATGCTGGACAATTATGTGATTCTAAATGTTCAACTGCTGTTATATCAAAAGGACTAGAGAAAAGTTCCATTCCTAAATCATTTGCTTTTTTCATAAGTGTTGGTGTCCATTCCCATGGCGTATAGGCTTTTTTATATAAATCATATAATGTTCCGCCATCCCATAGAGTACCACCTTTAATCATAAATTCTTCTTTATCAGAATCTAATGTAATTGTATCTGCAGTATATGTTTGTAGCTTAATAGCATCTGCACCAGCTATATGTGCCTCTTCAATTAATTTTAATGCTACATTAATATCTTGATTATGATTAGCAGATAATTCCGCTATAATAAAGGTGTGGTCCCCCCCAATTAGTTTGTTGCCAATATAAAATTCCATTAAAATTATATAGTGATATTCTTTTAAATAATACTTAATATATAATTCTAATGAATATTATACCATACAACACACAATATACCGACCAAGAAGATATTGATGCAATAATAGATTTGTTTAAATCAGGTGGATTTTTAACTTGCGGACCAAAAGTAGAAGAATTTGAGAAAGCAGTATGTGATTATACAGATGCTAAACATGGTGTTGCCGTATCAAATGGGACTGCAGCTCTTCATATTGTTTGTCTAACATTGGGTTTGAAAGAAGGTGATGAAGTTATTGTTCCTGCAATTACTTTTGCTGCTAGTTCAAACTGTGTTCTATATACTGGTGCAAAACCAGTTTTTTGTGATGTAGAAGAATATACACTGAATATTGATTGTAATCTTATAGAAGATCTAATTACTGAAAACACTAAAGCTATAATTGCTGTAGATATGGGCGGACAACTATGTGATTATCATAGATTAAGAGATATCTGCAATAAACATAATTTGGTATTAATAGAAGATGCTGCACATTCAATTGGTGCACAAGAAACAAAATGTCCAAAGAGTCCTAAAGTAGGATCATTTGCAGATTTCACAACATTGAGTTTTCATCCAGTTAAAAATATAACAACGGGTGAAGGAGGGATGGTGATGACTAATAATATTAAATATTATGAACTATTAAAAAAATATAGGTCTCATGGTATGACTAGAGATTTTAAAGATAGAGAAAATAGCAAGAGTACAAATGGTAGTCATGAATATGATATTGATATACTAGGTTATAATTACAGAATGACTGATATTCAAGCTGTATTAGGTATATCTCAGTTAAAGAAAATAGATATTTTTATGAAAAGAAGAGAAGAAATTAAGAATTATTATTTGGAAAAATTAAATGGAAATAAAGAAGTAGAATGCTTGAATTACAAATTTAATTCAGCTAATCATCTTTTTATTGTTAAAATAAAAAATGGAAAAAGAGATGAAATATATGAGAAATTTAAAAAAGAAAATATATATTGTAATGTTCATTATAAACCGGTGTATTTATTTTCTTATTATATTAAATTAGGATATACGAAAGGATTGTGTCCAGTAGCAGAAAAAATGTATAGTGAAATTTTATCGTTACCTATTTATTATAAATTAGATAATGAAATTATTGATAATATTATTAAACTAATCTAAAAAGCTAATAAAAGTTATTTTTAAAGATATAATGTATAATCCAATAGAATATTTGTCCGCAAACTATTATAATTATCTTTTCTATAAATTAATTGTGTCCTCAAATAAATGACATATTAATATAAACCAACCCTATACATAATTTTTTTATTATCATAAATACTCATTATATAATTTATATTTAAATATTTAAATATAAATTATATTATATGCCTTATCCAACAGAATATGTTTCGCATGAGAATGTCACTAAATTACATAATAAAAAAATATTAATATTTGGTCCTGGAAATGAAATTAATGAAAATATAATTAAACTATTTTCAAAGTATGATTATATAGTAGTTTCGTGTTTAACATTGATGAATGTTTATGAAATTATTAAAAATATCAATTTCAACTATAAATTTATATGGTTAATGAATGGGCAATTTCCAAATGATAACGATGAAATTATTAAAACTTTTATTTCAAAATTCGATAAAATTATTGAAATTTATGCATTAACAAGTATTGAAAGAATAAATACTCATGAATGTTTAAATAATATTGATCCAAATAAATGTATATTTTGGTATCCAAATATATATAAACAAAACTTGGAATGTGCTAATCAAATAACTGGTTTTTTAACATGGATTTACCGAAATGATATTAATTTTGAACTATTATATTTAACAGGTTTTACTAATTATATGGAGGTCTATAAATATCTTGTCAAAGTTGATTCTACAGAAGATGAAATAAAAGAAATTATGGAGTTAAGAGAAAACTTAACTATAGAAAATTGCCCTTCTCTTTATAAAGGAAAACATTACCAAAAAGGTGTTGAAAATAATTTTGATTTTTTTAAAACGGTTATTAATCAAAGACAATCAAATGAACACAATATTACTCCACAATATAACTTTTTTTTAAAATTTTTGTGTTATTATTTGAATTTTCCAAATTGTAAAATAAAGTTAGATGGTAAATTAAAAAATATAATTAAAGAATACCCTTGTATAGTTTCTCAAATTAAATATTCTGAAGAGTATATATTTAAATAAATAAATGTGTATAATATAATGATAAAATTAGTAGTTATTGATTTTGATGGTGTTTTTACAAATGGACAAGTTATGTTTGATAATAATGGATCGCCTATTAAATCTTATAATGTAAAAGATTATGTTGGAATAAAATTATTATATAATGAAGATATAAAATTTGGTGTAATTTCAGGGTATAAAGATAATCTATCTCAACAAAAAATATTAGAACATCTTGGTATTAAAAAATATAAATTAAATTGTAAAAATAAATTAGAAGAAATAAAACAATGGTGTATTGAATTTAATATTGACTTGGAATCAGAAGTTGCATATATGGGTGATGATTTAAATGATTTAGATGTTATAAAAACTGTTAGATTATCTGGCTGTCCAAATGATGCGGTTAAAATAATAAAAAGTAGTTCTAAATTTGTATCAGAAAAAAATGGTGGTTTTGGATGTGTGCGAGATTTCTGTGAATTTATAATACATCATAATAATAAAAAAACAATTTCTGGATTGATTTGTGTCAAATATGAATCATCTAGATTACCATTTAAAAATTTCAGAAAATTTGGAAACTCTACTTTATTAGATTTGAAAATTAACAAATTATTATCTTTAAATTTTCTTGATGAAGTTATAGTTAATACCGAATCAGAGTTTATTATAGATTATATTAAAAAAAAATATGATAATAAAAAACTTAAAATAATAAAAAGAGATAAATTATATGCAACTGATAATGTTGAAAACTATGACTTTTGCAAAAATGTTGTTTCATCTATTGAAAATGAATATGTATTATATTCACCTGTTACAATGCCTTTTATAACTAACGAAACCTACGAAAATATTTATGATAAAATTTATGATAACAATTATGATTCTATTATATTAGTTGCAGATGGAAAACAAGGGAAAGGTCATTTAATTGAAAAACATAAATTTTGTTTTGGTTGTTCTTTAATGAAAAAAAGTAATATTTTAAAATTTGGTGATTTTATTGGCGAAAACCCATATTTTATTCAATGTAATACGAAAGAAAGGATAGACATAGACTATCCTGAAGAATATAATAATGCATTATATCATTATTATAATAATGATTCAATATATGGAAATGAAAATAAAAACTCTTTAGAATTAAATTCATTATACAATTTAGATTTAACATCACCAATTAATAAATTTATAGAAAAACATGTAGAAGAACAGGTAGAAGAACATGTAGAAGAACAGGTAGAAGAACAGATAGAAAAACAGATAGAAAAACAGATAGAAAAACAGATAGAAAAACAGATAGAAAAACAGGTAAAAATAATAGATGTAACAATTAGAGATGGTGGTTTTAATAATGAGTGGAGATGGGATATTGAGGAGGTAAAAGAAAAATTAGAATGTGCAAGTAAAACTGGAATAGAATATTTTGAAATAGGATATATTTGTGATGATCCTCAAGATAATGGACATTTTAGAAATGTTTCTTTTGATACAATTAATAAAATTTATGATATGGTAAAACCAAAATGTAAAATATGTGTATTATGTGATGCATGGAGGTATAATGTTGATAAGTTGTTACATAAAACCGAAACAAAAATTGATTTAGTTCGGGTTGTAACTTATATGGAAAATGAAAAATTACTATATGCAATCGAACAATGTAAACTTATTAAGAAAAAAGGGTATGAAGTATCATTGAATGTGATGTGTTCTTCATATTTTACAAAAGAAATTTTAGAAAACTTAAAAACAAAAATAATAGATAATATTGATTATTTAGATTATGTTTATTTTGCTGATTCTTATGGAAATATGGAACCAAAATATGTTTCTTTCATTTTTGAAAATATAATATCAATCCGGAAAATTAAACCAAATATTAAGATAGGTTTCCATATACATAACAATGGACAAATTGGAATGGCAAATATGATTAAATCATTAGATTATGTTGATATAATTGATGCATCATATTTTGGTATGGGACGAGGTATGGGCAATGTTAGACTAGAAGATGTTGTATTATTTCTTATTTTGAAAAAGAATTATAATTTGTGCATTAAATCATTTTTAAATTATTTAGAAAAAATATGTAATACATATCAAAAAGAAGAAATAAAACATACTTTAGTAGGGTTTCTTAATATTCATCCGTATAGATTAAAGGATATTGAAGATAATACATTTACTTTGTATGAAACATATAATTATTTACTAAATTTACCTTTTGATAAAAAATATGATTATTTAATATGAAAATGAACCTAAAGAATTTTATATTAATATATAAAATATATAAAAAATATATTTTATATACTATTATAATATGTTGATTTCTGTGAAAGAAGCAATAATTGAATTACAAAATAAAAAACCGGTAATAATTTTCGATTTAGAAAATGAAAATGAAGGTGATCTTGTTTATCCATCAGAAATTATAAGTATCGAAATGTTAAATTTTATGTTAAATAATTGTAAAGGAGTTATATGTACAACACTACATGAAAATGAAATTAATAAATTAGAAATTCCTATTTTAACAAAAAAAAATAATAATTTAACAGGACAAACAAACTTTGTTTACCCTGTCGATCATAAATTAAGTGAAACAGGTATATCATCTGTTGATAGAAAAATGATTATTGATGAATTATTAAAAGATAATGGCAACAAAGAAGATATCGTATATCCGGGTCATCAAAATGTATTAAAGATTTCAGAGGGCGGTTTAAAAAATAGACAAGGACACACGGAAAGCTCAAGTGAACTTGTCAAGTTAGCTGGATATAAAGAATCAGCAACTATATGTGAAATTATTGATACAGATGGAATTCCAATGAGATATGATTCTATAATAGAATTTGGTAATAAACACAATATTAAAGTTCTATTATTAAGTAATATTTATAAAGAATATATTAAAGGAACATATATAGAACCGTGTATTAAAAATATTAAAAATCCATATGATATTCTACAAAATAAAAATATTATTATATCAGGCGGTTCGTCAGGTATAGGTAACCATATTAAAAATAAACTATTAGACTTATCATGTAACGTAACTGATTTTTCTAGAAGTAATGATTTAGATATTACTGATTATGATAAAATTAATAATTATATTAAAGAAAATGTTACAAATGTTGATATATTAATTAATTGTGCAGGATATATTGAACCTATGAGTATTGAAAATACTGATTTAAATATATGGAATAACCATATAAATACAAATTTAACAAGTATTTTTAATTTAACAAAAAATTTAGTTAATAAATTTAATAATACAGGTGTTATTTTGAATGTGTCATCACCCTCTGCTAAAAAAGTTAGAAATGAATGGTCTGCTTATTGTTGTTCTAAAGCGGCACTAAATAGTTTTACACTAAACTGTGCAAATGAATTCGAGGATAAAAATATAATGGTAAATGCCATTTCACCAACGAAAACTAATACACCAATGATACATCGATTATTTCCCGAAATTGCAGAAGACGACCTTATCGAGATTGATGTTATTACAAACTATATGATTAATATCATATGTGAGTCCTATACAAATAGGGTAACAGGACAAATTTTTGAAGTTATGAAAAATTAAAGCTTATAAATTATTATTTTAATACCATATTGGTATCAATTGATCTGCCTACTATGAAAATAATAAATTATCATTTATATATAATTGGATTAATTCCAGCTAGATATCAATCTTCGAGATTGCCAGGAAAACCTTTACTTAAATTCGGTACTGAAACTATGATTCAGAAAGTATACCAACAAACAATACAATCTGAATTAATCGATAAAGCATATGTTTTAACCGATGATATTAGAGTTAAAGAATCAGTAGAAGAAATTGGAGGTAATTGTTTAATGATTACAGATGAATGTTTAAATGGAACTGAAAGAATTTGTATTGCTATTAACAAACACCCTGAACTGTTTCAAAATGTAAAATATATTGTTAATGTTCAAGGTGATGAACCTTATATTAATCCAAAACATATTGATACTGCTATACGTAAAATGAATGATTCAAAAGAAAAATTAATATCTAATTCTAATATAAAATGTTCAACATTGCATTATAGAATTGAGAAAGAAGAAGAATTAAATAATACTTCAATTGGAAAATTAGTTTTAAACTACAATGATGAAATTATGTATTGTAGTAGAAATTGTATACCTGCAAATAAATCACAAGGTCCTAATTTAAAATACGCCAGTGCGAATTGTAATTATTATGCTCATATTGGGTTGTTTGTATTTGATTTTGAATACTTAAAAAATAATTATTATAACAAACCAAATACTCCATTACAACTAGAAGAAGATATTGAATGGTTAAAATTATTAGAACAAGGTAATCGGATAGTATCTAGCTGTGTGGATGATTATGAAATTGGTGTAAATTTACCCGAAGATTATACTTATTTATTAAATAAATATCAGCTCAATTAATATATTTTATCTCCTCATTTGATAAATATATTAATATATTTTATCTCCTCATTTGATAAATATATTAATATATTTTATCTCCTC
>ERZ807291.6848-NODE-6848-length-13555-cov-6.830815_pt1 | contig 13555 bp, 11 predicted proteins | sample MGYA00521257_ERZ807291 | MGnify/ENA primary metagenome ERZ807291 (study PRJEB31413, sample SAMN03169783) | marine metagenome | biome: Marine; feature: Water; material: Subsurface seawater | place: North Sea | collected 2011-04-28 | depth 1 m m ...
CCAAAACCAAAGTTAATCCCCAAAAACCCAGTGCCATTTACAACTCCATGGTCCATCCCCTCACTCCTTACGCCCTCAGAGGTGCAATTTGGTACCAAGGAGAGTCCAATGGCAAAGAAGGTATCACCTACTATCAAAAGAAACACGCCTTGGTAAACGGGTGGCGTAAAGCTTTTCAAAACCCCAACCTTGGTTTTTACTGGGTTCAGCTTTGTAACTTCCAAAAGCCGGGCACAACCCCCGGCGGAGGAGATGGCTGGGCCAAGCTTCGTGAAGCCCAGACCCGGGCCCTTGACCTAAAACACAGCGGTATGGCGGTCATTATTGACTTGGCCGATGCTCATAAGCCTCAGGATATTCATCCCAAAAACAAACAGGATGTGGGGGGCCGACTGGCCCAATGGACGCTTCACCAAACCTATGGAAAAAAAGACCTCGTCCCATCCGGTCCTCTTTACAAGAGTCATCAAATCAAAGGAGACAAAATACATCTTTCCTTTAACCATATCGGACAAGGTCTCATGGTGGGAAAAAAGACCGGCCTGGCTCCCACCAAAGAAATCAAAGAAGGCGCCCTTCAACACTTCTCTATCGCCGGTGCTGATAAAAAATGGCACTGGGCCACCGCCGAGATCGTTGGAAATCAGGTGGTTTTAAGTTCCCCGAATGTAAAGAACCCGGTCGCTGCAAGGTATGCCTTCACCATGAATCCGGCGGATGCCAACCTCTACAACCGTGACGGACTGCCCGCTGGTCCATTCCGTACCGACACTTGGTAAAGCTACCCAAAATCCAAGTTGTGATCGTCTGAAAATTTAAGCAGACAAGGTTGGGTGCCAGCCCGCTCGGTAGGATAAGCAAAGTAAACCGGCCCCGAGTACAAGATGTGCGGTTTGCGACCAAGGCGGCAGCCCCATGTAGGCCAAAACCAACCCAAGCGCAACTTGGCCCAGCACCGCCGCAAATATCCACATAGGCAAACGGGTTGGTTCCCTCCGCTGGCGGGCCATCACCAAAATAAAAACACTGACCGCGAGGACAAGAAGAGAAAGAGGACGGTGCACATGGTCTACCCATCCCGCATGATCCAACCAGTTCTCCCGGGCGATACCTTCGGGTTCCTTGGTAAACTCATCGACTTTTTCCCGCACCTGGGTGCCTAGAATAACCTGTAAAATCAGTAAAGCATATAGGAATTTGGCTCCCGGCAAGATGCTACCCTTGGGAGCGGCAGAAGACCATGCCTGCAAGCTTATGAGCAGAGAGAGCAGCAGCATCGCCAGCAACATATGCAAGGTTATCATACCCGGCATCAACTCACTCTCCACCACAACCGACCCAAGCCATCCCTGGAAAATAACCAGGAGCAAAGCCACGAGTGACCCGTAAAACAGCCGGGGCATCACCTTCCGCAATGGGACCGAAACAATAAAGGTGGCAATGATACAAAACCCGATAATCACCCCAAGCACCCGGTTTAAATATTCAATCCACATCTTGGTGTAATCAAATTTACTCAGGTATTGCTTACGACCAAGTTTATCGAGGTAGTAGGCATCCCCGGCTTCATCCACCTGGGATGGAATATCGCTAAGCTCAGTCGGTGGCAGCCAACACCCCCAGCAAGTCGGCCAGTCAGGACAACCAAGACCGGCTCCCGTAGCCCGGACCAGCCCACCGGCCACCACCAAGCCAAGGGTGGCCCAAAAGGTAAGAGTGACGACTTTGTAAAAACGATTCATTAGAACTCAGGCATATCCCTGATCCTTAAAGGGGGCAAAAGCATTCAGGAATTTCCATTCTATAATTCGAAAAATTCCTAGTAACCGATGAAGAAAGAGGCAAGAGCTATTGGTTGCCCAGACTGTTTACCATCAGCTAAGGACAGGCCGAAAATTTTAACATATTTCTTTTGCCAAAATTCCAGTTTGCGCGAACCTGTGATTCTTTTTCATGCTCACCCTATCCAACCTCAGTAAACAATACGGACCAAAAATTCTTTTTCGGGAGATTTCCCTACGCATGATGCGGGGGGAGAAGATGGGATTAGTCGGGGCCAATGGTGCAGGGAAAACCACCCTTTTCTCGATTCTGCTTGGCGAAGTGGAACAAGATGAAGGCAAAATTGAGTGGGAACGTGGCACCCGTATCGGCTACCTGCCCCAGGAAAGTGCCCCCACTGGGAAAGAAACCGTGCTGGAACTCGCCACCGCCACTACCGATGAACTCGCCCAGGCTCTTAAAATTTTACGCGAATACCCCGACCCGGATAGCCCCGAAAGGTTGAATGCCCAGGAAACATTTGCCGAGCATGAAGGCTTCAACCTCGAAGCCAAAGCCAAAAAGATTCTCACCGGCCTGGCCTTCCATCCGGAAGATTTTCATAAACCTGCCCATACTTTAAGCGGGGGCTGGATTATGCGGACCCACCTCGCCCGTCTTCTGGTCATGGAACCAGATCTGCTCATGCTTGACGAACCGACCAATCACCTGGACCTGGAAACCCTGGGCTGGTTTCAGACTCAGGTGGAAAAATTCTCCGGATCCGTGCTTACCATCTCCCATGACCGAGCCTTTCTCAATGCCACCTGTACTGCCATCCTTGGCATCAGTAACCGCAAGCTTCATCGCTACCCCGGAAACTTCGACAGCTTTCTGATTCAAAAAAAAGAGCGGGAAGCCCAGCACCTCGCTGCCTACCGAAACCAGCAACGAGAAATTGCCCATCATGAAGACTTCATCCGGCGCTTCCGGGCCAAAGCCTCCAAGGCCTCCCAAGCTCAGGCACGGATCAAGACCCTTGAAAAAATGGAAAGGATCGACCCGCCCGAGGAAGCCGACTCCACCATTGCCTTTACCTTCCCGCAACCACCCCGAAGTGGGCAAAGGGTAGCCACCCTCCAGGGCATTCGTCAGGCCTATGGAGATCATGTGGTCTACACAGACTTAAACCTGGAGGTGGAAAAAGAGGAAAAAATTGCCCTGGTCGGCCCCAATGGCGCAGGGAAGTCCACTCTTCTCAAAATCCTTTCGGACTTGGTACCTATTCAGGGTGGCAACCGGGAACTTGGGCACAATGTTTCCGTGGGCTACTTCTCACAGCAACGGGTGGAAGTGCTCGACATGGAAAGGTCGGTCATCGATGAAGCCATGGAGCAAACCGATCACTCCGTGCACGAACAGGACGCACGAACTCTCTTGGGTGCCTTTCTTTTTCGGGGAGATGATGTGTTTAAGAAAGTAAAAGTTTTAAGTGGGGGAGAAAAAAGCCGGCTCGCCCTGGTCAAACTTCTCCTTTCTCCCCCCAATCTCCTTCTCCTCGATGAGCCCACCACCCACCTCGACATGGCCAGCATAGATGCCGTCATTCAAGCTCTTCGGGATTACACCGGAACTCTCATCTTCGTCAGCCATGACCTGCATTTCATTCGGGCCCTGGGCAAACGTACGATCCGAATTGAATCAGGTAAAATCACCAACTTTGCCGGTGATTACGACTACTACCTTTGGAAATCCGGGGCAGTTTCGGCCCAGACCGGTCTGATAGAAGGCCTGAGCAACGCAAGACCTGAACAAAACTCTCCGACTGAAAGCGGAGGCAAAGTGCTCAGTGCCAAAGAAAAACGCCGCCTGCGATCCCAGGAAAGGGAAAAAAAGAAAGCCGAGCGTGGTAAACTGGAGGATAAAGTGCGTCGACTGGAAAAAGAAATCATGCAACTCGAAGAGGAACAGAATCTATGCAATGCAGAGCTGGCCAACCCGGATTCTTACAACGACCCCGAAAAAGCCAGGGAGCTCAACGCCCAGGCCACCCGCCTTTCACGCCATCTCCAGCAACGCAACTACGAGTGGGAAATTGAAACCGAAAAATTACTCTTACTCCAAGCAGAATAAGCCCCCTGTTTCATGCAAAAAAAGGGGGACGTCCGAAAACGCCCCCCTTTAAGGAATTTATTCTTATCTACTCCTTACCCCTTTCGGTTCAGAACAGACATCACAATGAGCAAGGCCACAATACTGGCCAAGCTTGCACCCGCTCCAATGAAGGAGTTCACCACGCTTGTGATATTTCCGATGATGTCAATGCCACCACCACCTGCACCAAACACAACCTGGACTACTACAAGTAGTCCGATCGCACCGATCAGGATTTCTGTAAGGCCGCCAATGGCGTCCTTGAGTTTACTGGCTACGTTATCCATTTTTTTATCCCCCCACTTTTACTTAGGTTTGTTTCAGTATTTCAGTATCTGCCAAGGAAGAAACGCTTCACTTGGTTCTCTGAAAAATCGCCAAGATCAACAAAATTGCAATCAAGCCGACAAAGCCATTCTGACCGCCGATCTGATTGACAATCTGTGTAATATTCGCCACCACACTACCCCCGAAGATAGCACCGGTCCCGAACACAATTTCCACGATTACACCCAATGCAATTAAACCAATCCCAATCTGGGAAGTTAGCTTAATCCACTCATGCAACTGCGAGATCATATCTTTCATATAATTACCTCTCTGTTGAGTTTTGGAGCCAAGGGGGCCCCGTTCCGGCAAACCGAAACTTTCCAAAGAGCATCCACCATCCTTGACATCACCTAATTGGAGATGAGATCAACTACTACCCCCTGTGTCAACCTCTTATAATGAATAATATTAATCATAATAATGAAACTTATTCATTTATTGAGGTTCGTAAGAATTGAGCATCGGTCATGGAAGACCGAGGTATCCTCTCCTGCTTTCACATACCGGGAGAATGAACCCAGTCCATTCAGTCCTTGAGAGGAAAGCAACTGGGACAAAAACCTTGGCTAAAGGCGGGGCTTACTCGGCTCGGGCGATACTCAAAAGTTCCTGCAAACGGGTAATATCAGTGCAAGATGTTTTGGCGATAAAGCCCCGATTGTGAGTAAAATGAACATCCGGCTCCTCTGCCAATTGGCTAAAGTCCAAGGCAGGGCTGTCATTGTACCGGCGCAACCCATACCCTTCCCCCCGGCTGTCCGGGTAAACCATAGCCACCACTTCCTCTTCCAACCCAAGCTCCTTCACCCGCCAGGCAAGCCCACCTGAGGCATCCTCTATCAGAGGGTCGGCCCGGGGAACAAAGGCAACTTTCAGCCCACCCTGACCATGCGCCAACTCCCAGAATTCCTCAACTTTGGCAACTTCATCCATACGCTTACGCAAGCCGGTCACATAGTCAACCAGGTCGGTGCCTATCATCTTCATCACCTCCCACACCGGTTCCCCTGCTTGGTGTTCACTTTGACTGGCAAAGGCTTTAAAGAGGGTTACATCCAGGGGGGAATTTAATTTGGCCATGGCATCCCGATCCACGCCGAGCCATTCCGCGGTATCATTGGGTCCGCGGCAGTCAAACCATTCGGTGGTCTCGAGCCAGGCACAAAACTCCCTGGAGTCCTCATAAATCCCCAAGCTTTGTAAAACCAGGGACAGGGCACAACTGGGGGTAGCATCCCGGGGGAACTGGTGGTGGTCAAAATTGTTAAGTTCGGGCTGGTGCTTATGGCCAATGTCGACAACAGCTACCTGTGGATCCGCGAGCTCTGCCTCGGTGGGATCCCTCCTGTAAATAGATACAGCATGCATGGATAGCAGGACAGCGCAGGCAAGAAAGTCATCTTTATGGGCTCCACCCGGGTGAGTGATGATGGTATTTATCATGCCTGCCTACGGTGAACACAGAGAGCATTACGTCGATTGAAAAAATTGGGTTTTCATGGATCTCCTTGTATCCGCCACCCTTTTTCTCTATGATCATATCTTTGTGCTTTTTTGGGATCGGGTGTTGCGTGGCATAAATGATCGGGGCTTGGTGCCTTGGGCATTTTCTTACCTGGCACCCCTCTCGTTCACTCCAACCTACTCATATCGTGTTTAAACTTATCTATCGAAAATTTGGCAACCGCATGCATGCCAAGGACGACCTTCTGTCTGGTCTGACTGTGGCCCTGGCCCTGGTGCCGGAAGCCGTGGCCTTCGCCATCATTGCCGGAGTCTCCCCGATCATTGGTCTCTATGCCGCCTTTATGATTTGCTTACTCACCGCGGTGCTTGGCGGCCGCCCCGGCATGATATCCGGTGCCACCGGAGCCCTGGCGGTGATCATGGTGTCCCTGGTCATCTTAGGAAATGAGCGGGGAGAAGCACTGGGACTTGGTCCGGAAATGGGAGTACAGTACCTATTTGCCGCGGTCATTCTCATGGGAATTATCCAGATTGGGTGTGGTTGCCTGAAGCTTGGCCGTTTTGTTCGCCTGATCCCACAGCCAGTGATGTTTGGTTTTGTAAACGGGCTGGCCATTGTCATTTTTGAGGCCCAGTTCCCGATGTTTACTGAGAGCCCGACCACACCGGGCTCTGCCTGGTTACAGGGGAATGACCTGTGGCTAATGAGTGGATTAATTGCCATCACCATGGCGATCATTTTTATCCTGCCCAAGTTCACCACCCAGTTCCCCTCCTCCCTGGCAGCGATTGGCACGGTTACCCTTATCGTCATCGGGCTTGATCTCGACACCCTGGTGGTGCGGGACATGGCGGCGATCGGAGGCAGCCTGCCCAGCCTGGTCTCCTTCTCCATTCCTTTTGACTGGGACACCCTGGTCTTTATTGCCCCCTTCTCGTTCATCCTCGCCGCCGTCGGCCTGATTGAATCCCTCATGACCCTTACCCTGATCGATGAACTCACCGAGACCCGGGGCAACAGCACCCGGGAATGCCTGGGCCAGGGCGTGGCCAATGTGGTGACCGGATTTTTTGGAGGCATGGGAGGATGTGCCATGATTGGGCAGAGCATCATCAACATCCGCTCCGGCGGAAGGGGCCGTTTATCGGGTATCGCCGCCGGACTCTTCCTGCTTGCCTTCATTCTTTTCGCCAGTTCCCTCATTGAAAAAATTCCTTTGGCTGCCCTCACCGGTGTTATGTTTATGGTGGTTATTGGAACCTTTGAATGGTCAAGTTTTCGGATCCTCCGCAAGATTCCAAAAATGGATTCTTTTGTTATCATCCTGGTTTCCGGCATCACGGTCATCTCTCACAACCTTGCCCTGGCGGTTATAACCGGTGTCATTGTATCCGCCCTTGGCTTTGCCTGGGAGTCCGCCAAGCACATCCACAAAGAATCTGAAGTTCGAAAAGATGGCACCAAAGTTTACTACCTACACGGCCCTTTATTTTTTGGGTCGATCACCGATTTCAACCTTGGCTTTTCTCCCGCGGACGACCCCGATGCTGTCGTCGTGGACATGAAAGATTCCCGTGTCTGGGACCACTCCGGACTGGAAGCGATCCATAAACTCGGCGAACGCTATCACAAAGTCGGCAAAACGGTAAAACTCCAGCACATCAGCCCCAATTGCCGAAGCTTACTCAAAAAAGCCGGCACCATGGTCGACATTACTGTCCTGCCCGATGACCCAAGCTATCAGGTAGCCAATATTTAAATATCAGCGAGTTCCCTGACTCCATAAAATATGCGTGCCTGACTTTCCGGGCACCACCATATCCTTCCACCCATCTCCATTCAGGTCCGCCACCCGGATTTGCAGTCCGGTTCCGGCCTGGCCTCGGTGCAAAATTTCTTTGGTAAAAGAAACGGTGCCGTCTTTTTTACGGATGGGATTGTAGCGGACCAGCACAATCTCGTCCTCCGCCCCCCGGTCTCTCCCGCTGTGGGCATAATATCTTTTCCCGCTGATAATTTCCGGCTTACCATCCTTATCCAAGTCCTCCCAGACCAAGGCATGCATCTGGCTGATTTCCCTATCAATCACATGGTGCTTCCAGCGGGTGCTCCCATCTTTTTCAGGCGCAAGCTGCTCATACCAATAGATGCCATAGTTGTGCCCATCCCCCCAGACCAGATCGTTACGGCCGTCCCCGTTAAGGTCGAGTACCAAGATCGGACAACTGGCAAAAGGGAGGGTGAAATCTTTCCTCCACCTCCAAGTTTGCCCCCATGGGTTTGCCGAAGGCTGTTCATACCAGCCCTGCATGAATACAATATCATCAAGCCCGTCCCCATTGATATCCCCAAACCCCTGGCCGTGCCCATTCCCGGACTCCGAAACCACATGCCTACTCATGCCCTCCGCCCCCTTCTCCCCTTTGAACTGCCAGACCAGCATGGGGTTTTTATTATTCCAGCTATTGGCCATGAAGTCAGGCCTGCCATCCCCGGTGAAGTCCTGAAAAAAACTGATTTCATTGTGCTGATACCCGGTATCGATCAGCACATGCTGCTTCCATGGCTTCGGGCTTTGCTCACGGATATCTCCCGGGTTTTCAAACCATAACACTTCCGGCTTGGTAAACTGACCGGCGATCACATCCAAGTCACCGTCACCATCCACATCCCAGAAAAAATCTCCATTGTCCTGCATGTAATCTTTCCCAAAAGCCTCAATACTGCGAAATTTCACCGGCACCCATCCAGGATTTAGAAAGTAGTGCTCGCCTGCGACCACATCAGGCTTCCCGTCCCCGTCGATATCCCCGACCGCACAGGACTCAATCTTGTCCTTGTACAACTCTTGAGCCTCAAAACGCAGGGCGGCAGAAACCAGAATGGGCAGGCAGGCAGATAAGGAAAAAAGTGTTTTCATCGTGGAAGAAAGATACTCGGAATTACCCCCTTATGTCTCCCCCAAAATTTCCTTACCCAAGAAAGAAGACCGCCCCCTGAGCGGACCGTTTGTAATTTTCCTTGATTAATTCTCTAAATCTTTACTGAATCCTGTCTTTTTACAACGCAGCATCTCCACCCCCAACTGAATTTTTAAAACCATGGAAATCAAAAACAAATCCAAAGTCAAAATCGGGGTTGTCCCCACCCACCTTATGTTTGTCGGTGCCCTCGCACCTGATGAATCCGGTAAACTTCCACGCACCCGTTCCGGGGATCTCAAGATTGTATCCGGTATGCGCCTCCTCTGCCGCACATCCCCTGTCAAACTGGACACCGTACAGGTCACCCTCTTTCCCGGCACCGACGCCAAGGACCTCCAGGATATGTTTAAGGGACTTAAATCCCTCAAGCTTGAAGTCCACCTGATTATGATGGTCGGCGGAGCCAACCCCCTCAACCCCAAGGATGAAGATGCGGTGGTGGATATGCTCAATTCCGGGCTCGCCGTGGCCAAGAAGTACAAAGTCAAACATGTGTCCTCCACCTCTTTTGAGGAATGGCTCTCCGGCAAAAAACTCAAAGGTAAAGCCTTTGATAATGCAGTCCAGCAGGTGATCAAGCTTCATGCCCGTTGCTACAAAGAGTCTGCCCTTGATAAAAGCTCAGTCGAAGCCTGGCACCTGGAATTCCTCCGCGGGGTTGAATTTCAGAATTTCACCAACGCCGCCAAAGCGGCCAAGGTGGTCAACGGCATCAACAAGAAGATCAAAAAGAAATTTTTCAAAGTCATGATCGATGCGGCTCACTGCGGAGATTCCGACCTCTCCCTGGCGGAAAATGAAAAAGTCATCAAGGATCTCGCCAAGACGGATGCTCTCGGTATCTTTCATGCTTCGGCCAAAACCACCCGGGGCTGCCTCTCCACTGATGACGGGTGGATTGCCGCCCTGCTTGCCGCCTATGCCCCCACCGGTAAGTTGAAACATGTCTTTGTGGAACTCTTTCACCACGAAGACCCCGCCCTGGCCCCCTTACGCAAAGCAGTCAAAGGGCACGGCGTGGACACCACCGATGGACGGACCTACAACAAGACCGTCACCGATGGGGTGATCGATGTGGCCCACCGTCTCAACAACCTGGCAGCCCGTAAGTTGATTAAGTCTTAAGAAGGCCTCTTTTTTCGCCCGGAAAAAGGGTGGCCCAGGGCCCCCCTTTTATTGCCAAATAAGAATGATTTCATTTTTGTAATCACTCACCTTTTTGTAGCCCCTATGATAAATCGAAGACATTTTGTAAACAGCTGTGCTATGGGCCTGACTGCTTCCCTCTTCCCGGTCCCAACCCAGGCCAAAACCGGGGCATCCCCCGCCTACCAGGGAAAGGGCTACCACTACCAGAAGCCCCACTTCCCACAAGGTTCCCGCCTTCTCTTCCAGGGTGACTCAATCACCGACATGAACTGGGGAAGAAACCAAAGTGACCGCAACCACTACCTCGGGCACAGTTATGTCTTCCTCCTCGCCGCCCGCCTGGGCACTGACATGCCCGAAACCGGTCTCGAATTTTTCAACCGGGGAAAAAGCGGTAACAAGGTTTCGGATCTAAAAAAGCGCTGGCAAACCGATGCCCTCGACATGAAGCCCGATCTGCTCAGTGTGCTCGTCGGCACTAATGATGTGGGCATTGGGTTTCGCAACACCCAGAAGAAAGTGACCGCGGAAATGTTTGAACGAGACTACCGTCACATTCTCCAGGCCAGCCGTCTGGCCAACCCCGCCCTTCGCCTCGTGCTCATGGACCCCTTTGTTCTTCCGACTGGCCCCCTCCTCAACCCCCAGGCCTATCAGGCCCGCAGGAAGGAGACTGACAGAATGAGAAATGTGGTGGCCCGGCTTGCCAAGGATTTTGGTGCCGCCCATCTCCGGACCCAGGATATTTTTGACGAGGCAGCCAAAAGGACAGGTCCAAAAAACTGGATCTGGGACGGGGTACACCCCCTCCCTCAGGGCCATGAGTTAATTGCCCGGCACTGGCTGGATTTGGTCAGTGCAAAATGGCCCCGTCCGGTCAAAAAATGAACCCGATTCAATAAGTGATAAAATACTGCTTCTTCCCCCTTACCTTTTTGCTTTTCGGTTTCTGCTTTATTTCTGCAAGCACCCCGGCAACCAAGCCCGCCCCGGTCTGGAGTGGAAAAAAATCCTCCTTTCATGGCTTTGATCAGTACGATTTTCACTTCGAAGGCACAGCCTGCCGGGTGGTAGTCCCCAGGGAAATAGCGGACGGCAAGCCATGGGTGTGGCGGGCCCGTTTTTTCGGCCACGAGCCTCAGTTTGACCTCGCCATGCTCGCCCGTGGGCACCATGTGGTGTACTGTGATGTGGCGGGTCTCTATGGCAACAAGGAGGCGGTCAGGCGGTGGAATCAATTTTACTCTTACCTTCGCTTCGAGCATCTCTTTGCGGACCGCGTGGTGCTGGAAGGGATGTCCCGGGGCGGTTTGATTGTCTACAACTGGGCAGCGGCCAACCCCGGTAAAGTCGCAGCCATCTATGCCGATGCCCCTGTGATGGACTTTAAAAGCTGGCCCAAGATCAACCCCGCTATCCTCAAGGCCTACGGTTTTAAAAACAAAAAAGAAGCGGAAGCCTATTCCCTAAACCCAGTGGACAACCTTCAAGCCCTGGCCGAGGCAGATATCCCGATCATCCATGTCGTGGGCATGGCGGACCAAGTGGTACCCGTCCGTGAAAACACCGGGCTCGCTGAAAAAAGGTATAAACAACTTGGAGGTCGTATGCAGGTTATCCGCAAGAAAAAGGGAGGCCACCACCCCCACTCCCTGCCGGACCCGGGCCCCATTGTCGACTTTGTTCTTCGGGAAAGTGAAGGCTCTTCCGACTTGCCTGCCGACCGGATTGTGAGCCAGAAAAATTTCCACCGCCGGAGCGACTTCATCAACAGCCGTTTCCGTTTTGAGCGTGAAAAGGTCGGCCATGTTGCGTTTATTGGCGGGTCAATCACCGAAATGAATGGCTACCGCCCCATGGTCTGCAACATGCTGGAGAAACGCTTCCCCCAAACCAAGTTTACCTTCACCCAGGCCGGGATCAGCTCCACCTGTTCTGACACCGGTGCTTTTCGCTTTGCAGAGGATGTTCTCAGCCAGGGGCCCCTGGATATCCTCTTTGTGGAATTTGCGGTCAATGATGACCAGGATGCCCAACTTGATTCCACCGCCGCCCTTCGCGGCATGGAGGGAGTCATTTCCCAGGCCCGCAAGCACAACCCACTTGTGGACATTGTCATGACCTTTTTCACCAATGAAAGAATGCTCGAACAACTAAGCCGGGGGGAAAGCCCTCCATCCATCGCCGCTCACTCCAAAGTGGCCGAGCATTACGGGGTATCGGTCAACCACCTGGCACAGGAGCTGTCTGAGCTCATCACTGCCGGCAAAATGGACTGGAAAAAATACGGAGGTGTTCACCCCAACACCTATGGCAACACCATGGCCGCCACCATGATATCCCAGGCTCTGCACGATGCTTGGTCCTCTGCTCTCCCTGCCAATGCCAAAACAGTTACTCACCCACCTGTCCCGCCTCTTGATCCCTACAGTTACACCCGTGGACGATTTATTCCATTCTCCCAAGTCCAGACCGACAAGCACTGGGAAAAAGGCATCCCCGACTGGCCAAAGGAAAACAAAGGGAAGGTTCGCTCCCGCTTCCTTGATACCCCTTTTATTTATGCTGGGCAGGCAGGGGCGAAGCTCACCATTGACTTCCGGGGCACGGCCATCGGGGCCTACATCCTCGCCGGGCCTGATACCGGCATCATCCGTTGTGCCATCGATGGGGAGCAAACCCGGGTTATCGATACGCTCCACAAATACAGTGGCTTCAATTACCCCATGACCGTGATGTTTTTTGATGAACTCACCAACGCGGATCACAGGCTGGAACTGGAAATTTTAAAAAACAAAAAAGGCCGGATGAAAACAGGAGGAGAAGCTTTTAGGGTGATTCATTTCACCGCCAATTAAGTTAACCCCCCTGCCCTGCCAAAAAACTGGGCAGAAAAACAGGGCATGCAGAGCGGGTTCATGGTTCGGTTTCCCCTGCCACCCCTCACCTTTTGATGATTGCGGGGAAGACCCATGCAGGCCTCCCCTTGTGAGCCTCCCCTTTTTATTTATTTCACCTGCTTAATTTGCCTGCGCAAAAATTACCAATATTCATGGGATTCATGATCAAAAAATTATCTATCCTTTTATTGGCCAGCTTAGCTGCATCTCTTCACGCCGCCCAGAAAGTCACCATCACTGGCAATGACACCATGCAATTTGACACCAAGGAGTTCACCGTCAACGCCGGCGAAGAAGTGGCACTTGAATTTAAAAATGTGGGCAAGCTTCCCAAGATCGCCATGGGTCACAACCTGGTTATCCTCAAGCAAGGGATCAGCTCTTTAAAATTCGGTCAGAAAATCATGGGCATGGGTGCCAGTGCCACTACCCCCCTCCCCGAAGCCAGCCTGGAAGATGTCCTCGCTGCCACCAAACTCCTGGGCCCCGGAGAATCTGAGACCATCACCTTCACGGTTGATGAGCCGGGTGACTACCAATTCGTCTGCACCTTCCCTGGCCACTTTGCCATGATGCGTGGCATCATGGTGGTAAAGTAAGGAATTTTTCCCGCCGCCATTTTATTTTACCATCCGATACGACCTGAGATAATCAGCCTATCTGACACGATGGTGGCATTGAGCTCGTGCGGTTTTGGCTACCCGTGGATCGCTACCGGCTTTCAGCCCTCGCGAAGAAAAAGATAGAAAGCAGTAACCGGGGCTACGAACTTACCCCGCGGGCTCCGCGGGCCTGGCATGGCCCTTTTG
>ERZ807291.6850-NODE-6850-length-13549-cov-5.307618_pt1 | contig 13549 bp, 9 predicted proteins | sample MGYA00521257_ERZ807291 | MGnify/ENA primary metagenome ERZ807291 (study PRJEB31413, sample SAMN03169783) | marine metagenome | biome: Marine; feature: Water; material: Subsurface seawater | place: North Sea | collected 2011-04-28 | depth 1 m m ...
TTCCCCGCACTTAAACAAGTTGAACAACAGGGAATTCGAGCAAAAAAGCTGACCCCCGTATTTCCACCAAACACCTTTCCAGGCCACGTATCGCTGGCAACCGGCGCGAAACCTGCCCAACACGGGATTATCGACAATACCTTTTATGACCGAGAAAAGGGGCTCTACAGCTATAGCAACGAGGCTCATTGGATTAATGCTGAACCGCTTTGGGTGACCGCCGAGCGACAAGGTGTGAAAACTGCAGTTTACTTCTGGGTCGGATCAGAGACCGATTGGCAGGGCGTTGGTGCAAGCTATCGGATAGCACCCTTTGATGGCCGTCGATCTGAAGCAAAAAAAGTCGACCAGATTATTGATTGGTTAGATTTACCTGCCGGCGAGCGTCCGCGATTGATCATGTCATATTGGCAAGGAGCCGACACCGTTGCTCATGTGAAGGGGCCAGACCATGAGGATGTTGCCAATGTGATTGCGGCGCAAGACAAAGAACTGGGAAGATTAATCAAGGCGCTCAACAGCCGGGATCTATGGCCAAACACTACGCTGATGATCGTCAGCGATCATGGCATGGCTACCGTGAATCGATCAGTTGAAATAAAAACTGCCCTGGAAGATGCAGGCTTTGCTTTGCGCATCACAGGTGGCAGCGCCGTCCAGCACATTTTTCTTGACCACCAGGATCAAAAAAATAGCGTGTTGAGTATTTTGCACGCCTTACCACACATTACCGTTTTCAGCGATGAGTCGGTTCCCGCAGCCTTGTCCACGCTCAATCGAACCGGTGATATCGTCGTCACGACCTCGGCGCCTCATACATTGACTCGAGCGGAAACTCTGCTGGCCAAAATAGAACAGCTTCTTTCGCCGATGCTGGGATGGGACAAGGGTGCTCACGGATTTAACCCAGCAACTGCCGACATGAGTGCAATCTTTCTAGCTATGGGTAGGGGCGTGACACCAGGGCAGCTAATACCCGAAATCCATCAATTGGAAGTCGCACCCACAGTTGCTCGATTGCTGGGCATAGAGCCCCCTGCAAATGCGATTCGACGCGGCATACAGCTGAACGCGATGATGCCGATGCAGCCGCAAAAGAGCCGCGCACCGATAGCAAATACTGCAATCGAGCACCGGTAATATGTTGAGCAATCAAAATGAGACAGGACCCTGAGTGTTGCAACATAATCAATTGCAGCCGGTTTAATTCGAAACTGCCCTAAAATTGGGAACATCAACCTGAATCGGGTGCAAAGCCAACGAGCCTTAAATACTCACCCGTGGCCAAACAGAAAAACTATCCTGATTATTTTTAGGGTAAATCATTGCTGAAACGTCGTTATTATAGGACCTGTGTAAAAGCCAAGAAAACGGGCTTATGCTGCAGGTTGATTAAAATCCACTGGGGGAGATTAACATTGGAACTAAATAAACTACGACGAGTTAAAAGCAGAAACCTGAAAGTAATCACGGCAACCCTGCTGTCATCAGTGATCGCAGCACCGGCCTTCGCACAGGAAACAGACGATACGATAGAAGAAGTCATCGTGACCGCAAAATCAATTAAAGCCAGTCAAATGGCCGCTATTGAAGCCAAGCGGATGACTGACAATGTAGCGGATGTGATTTCGGCAGATGCCATCGGGCGCTTTCCGGATCAAAATCTAGCCGATGCACTGGGCAGAGTCCCTGGGGTTTCGATCGAACGCGACCAAGGTCAAGCCCGTTACATCAGCTTTCGGGGCGCACCCAAAAGATATACCACTACGTCCTTTGACGGCATCGAGGTACCTGGTGTGGAAAACGGCAGAATACCCCGTTTTGATGCCTATCCAGCTGTCATCACCAGCCAAGTGATTGCGAATAAGGCAATTACAGCAGACATGCCAGGAGAATCAGTGTCTGGCTATATTGACGTGAAAACATTCTCACCTTCCGATATTGAAGGTTGGTCTTTGTCATTAGAAGGCGGTGTAGGTGAACAAGATTTAGGCGGCGGCGACATTCATAGGGTCAATGGTCGCGTCTCATTTTCCAATGATCGTTTCGGTTTGGTTCTTTACGGTTCAGAGAATATGCGAGAGCAAGTCACCGATAACCGCGAACCTGAATATACCGGGTCTGAAGGCGCGTTGGTGCCCGATGTCATCTCTTTTCGTAATTATCTATTGCGCCGAGAAGATGAAGCCTACGGCGGAGCCGCTGAATTCTATTTTGATAACGGCGCTCGGGTCTTTATCAGATCTCTAAATACACAATTCACCGATTTAGAAGAGCGTAATCAGTGGAACTTCTACTTCGACGATGCACCGGCTCAGACCGGTAATCTCGACGAGGTTGGCGTTCGCCGCTACCTCCAAGATGGCAAGTACACCAACGAAACCGACGTAAATACCATCGGTGCAGATTTCTCTGTCGCTCAATGGGATGTCGAGGTGAGTTATAGCCAGATCGAAACATTTTCCGATACCTTCCTACCGATTCCACTGTTACTTGGCGGCAGCGTATCTAACGCCTTTTATGATATCGGTGACGGTAAAGACCCCACACTCACCTTTGACGAAAATCTTGCCGACTTAAGTTACCCATTGCCTCTGCTGGTTGATGCTATTGGCACCCTCGACACGGAAACCGACCAGTTCAAATTCGACATTTCTCGGGCGAACAATTGGGGAGAATTAAAAGCGGGATTTAAATATGACTCCCGCGATGCCAAAGGCGGTGGCGCACCGCTGGCGACAGTGACCAACGGACTGGTTACCGTCGATTATCAGCCCGAAGAAACACCCCTTTGGGATACTGATCTGAACAACTCAATTGGTGGATATTATGCGGACAACAAGGGCATATACGAGTTACTGCAGCTAGATGGTAAGCAACGCAGCGACTTTCCGGAAGATGAACGATTGGAAATTGAAGAAACCATTATCTCAGCCTACATCATGCAAACCGTAGACATGGACTGGGGAAACATCATTTTTGGGGTACGTGTAGAAGATACAGACTATGAAACAAAGGGGTCGCGATTAGAAGGCCAAGCCTTGGTGCCTCTGTCAGTTTCAAAGGATTACACCAACGTTTTGCCAAACGCACACGTTAACTGGGACGTCGCTGATGATCACAAATTAAGGCTGTCATTCTCCACGGGAATCAGCCGTCCTACTTATATCGAAGCCCGCGCTGCGGCATCCATCAATGAGGTATTTCAGTCTGTAAGCGGAGGTAACCCTAACCTCAAAGAGGAAACCTCTTGGGGACTCGATGCTGCGTGGGAATGGTATTTCGATGAAGCGAGCTTGTTATCGGTAACGGCATTCTACAGATCCATAGACAACGTCATTGCAGAATCAAACGAAAGGGTCCTGGGCAGCGTTTATTCCGATTTAGCTGAACCCGGAGAACTCTGGGATCTTTCCGCCTACGGTAACGGCAAAGACGGCAAGTTGCAGGGGTTAGAGTTGGCTTTTACAGGACGCTTGGACAACTACATCGAGGGTTTCTTCTCGGGATTTGGTATCGAAGCAAATCTCACCTTGATTGATTCGGAATACACCACGCCAAGTGGATTAAAATTTGACCTGCCAGGTCAGTCAGACACCACTTTCAATGCGTCGCTATTCTATGAAGATTATGGATTCTCCGCTCGAGTAAGCTACCGCTATCGAGATGCTTGGTTGGACGAAACTGAGACTGCTGGAGTATTCGGACTTGCGCAAGGAGTTTACTGGGATGCTCAAAAACGCATCGATTTGTCGATCCGCTATGATCTAGAGCCATTAATTGGTCAGAATGTGTCGGTATTTCTCGATGCGAATAATCTGACGGACGAAAAGGACCTGCGTTATACAGGAGAATCTTGGAATCCTAACCAGATAGAATCCTATGGGCGCCGGTATGTTGTAGGTGTTCGTTATAACCTCTGATTGAGAAGTTCTCAGGAAACTAAGCCCCTGAAACTACAAACGGTTTCTTGGGCTTAGTTAAGCCGCTTTAGCGACGCTTTTTTGCACCTGCAGAATGAGGTAACAGATGGATGGATACTCGGAAAAAGTAGTTGCGCTGTATGAAGAACAATCACCACAACTGGTTAGGGCATTGCAGCGCAAGCTCGGCAATCGCTCGGATGCGGAAGAGGTTGTCCAAGACGCTTTCGAAAAACTATTGAAAATCGTTCAGCAACAAGAAATCAAAAATCTGCATCACTATTTTTTCACATTGGCAAACCATCTGGCCGTTGATCGATTGCGGCACCGGCGACTAGAGACTTTGTATCGGCAAACCAGTGCCATCGGTGAGGTCGAGGAGCAGTTTGATGATCCTCAAAGAATCAATCAGACAAAACAAGAAATTATGCGTATACGCGAGGCGCTAGCATCTTTGCCCGATAAAACTCGCCATGTCTTCTTGCTGATTCGCTTTGATGGGCTAACGCACGCGGAGGTCGCGGCACGGCTAGGACTATCGCAGAAGTCGATCGAATATCATATGAAGCAGGGCATAAAAGCCATCATTCAAAAGCCTCAAGGAGATGCCAAGTGACGTCCAATACTGACGAAGCAGCCATTGATTGGTTCGTCCGGCTTCATACAACAAAAGCGACGAAAGCAGAGCTACGTGAGCATGCTAACTGGCTCGAAGACAAACACGCGCACCAAACGAAATTTACGGAAATTGAACGAAATTGGGAGTTAACAGCCACACTTCGGTCTTGGGCTTTTAACGAATTGGCCTACCTGAACCAAAAACACAGCGCGCAACAAATAAAGCAACGAAAAAGGGCCTTTCAAAGCCTTTCGGCGGTAGCGGCCATTGTCTTTGCTGTGCTGATTTGGCCACTTTTTAACAGTAACTCTGACCGCTATCAAACAGCGCCGTACGAACAAAGCCGGCTGGCATTATCCGATGGTTCACGCATGCACTTAAACGTAAATACAAAGGTAGATGTGCAGTACTCATCCAAACGGCGTAACGTCACTCTCACCCGGGGAGAAGGGTTGTTTGATGTAGTTCATGATGCACAGCGAAAATTTGTGGTCAGCATTGGCCGTTATGAAGTTATCGCCTTGGGCACTCGTTTTGCAGTCAACACGCTTCAGGATGGAACACTAGAAATTATTGTTGAGGAGGGGCGGGTTGCGGTAACCCGAACAACTGGACGTTCAAAAAGCGCTAGCAATAATGGGGGGGGCTTTCAGGAGATTATTGTGGCGGCCAACGAACGCCTGAGTCTAGATTTAGAATCGCAAGCCGCTTTGGTGGAAGCGGTCACCGCTAAACATTTAAGCGCGTGGTCAGAAGCTAAATTGATATTTGAATCAACACCCTTAGCTGAGGTTGCGGCGGAAATATCTCGTTATATCCCTGAGACAATCGAAGTTTCAGCGCGGCTTTCTGACGAGCGTGTATCCGGCCTAATTCACATTGGCAACGTTGAGGATATGCTTGCACTGCTTGCTGGCGTGGTACCAGTTGAGCCTATCGAAATAAAACCCGGCGTTTTTGTACTCGCGCCAATCAAATCAGACCTCCCCGACGATTAGACTGGTCATGTTCGGTAAACCACTTTGTTTGGCTACATTGCTATTTGTCGTTACGTTTATATTTACGCTGACCTATGCGCACCAAGGTCAAGCCTGTGTAAGCGACGTACCCCATTCAACAGTCCAATTTACAATCAAACGTCAGCCCATTTTTGATGCACTCATCGCATTTGGATTGCAAGCGGGTATCTCAGTACTGATCGAAAGCGCAGACGCTGACGTAGAGAACGAACCCTTATCTGCTAGGCTCAAACCTGCGGACGCGCTTACCCTGCTTCTCAAAGGAACTGGGTTAGCGTTTCGTGAGACTTCCGCCGGGTTTGCTATCTATAGCGATCACGAGTTTGAGAAAAGTGAACCAACACCGACCACATATAGCGCATTGGAGAACACCAGTCGCGTAGTGAGTAAAACCCAGGCAGCCGACACAGGAGATTGCAGAAATTCTGGTTACCGCACAAAAGCGGGTGGAGCGGCTACAGAATGTGAGCATCGCCATTTCCAGTTTTTCGGTTCGTAATATTCAAGACCTCAGCTTTAACGAGCTCGGCGACATTGCCACGCAAACTCCTGGATTGGACATGAAAAATGCGCTGGGCTCTGTCAATCCGATTTACACGCTCAGAGGAATTGGGCTGAACGACTATAATGTGAACAACAACCCATCCGTTGGCATATATCTTGATGAAGTTTATTTGGCCAGCGCCGCCTATCAATCCTTTCCGTTGTTCGACGTAGGTCCAATCGAGGTTTTGCGGGGACCTCAAAATACCCTGCACGGAAGAAACACAACGGGCGGGACCATTAACATACGTTCTGCACAACCCACGGAGCAATTTCATGCTTATGTTAAAGTTGACGTTGGCAACTGGGGGAGCCGGAAAAGCCAAGCTGCGATCAGTGGCCCGATTGGCGATTCTACCTTCGGGCGCCTTGCAGTGCACCGTGAAACCTCGCACGGCTATTATACCAACAATGGCAACTCAAGCGTTGCGGGCCGCATTGGCCAGGACGCTTCAACATTAGATTCAAGAGGCTACCTTTATGGCCAGCCGTCGGCTGCAACCGCGCTACCCCCGAACAAACTGGTGCCCCCTGATGATGACTTCTTTTCGAAAGACGTCAGCGCAGTCCGTGGCACACTTCAGTGGAACGTGAACCCTAACGCGTCTATCACTACCAGTATTCACTATTTAAACGACAATTCTGACATGCTGGTTCGATCAATGGGTGTTGACTCTGTAGACCGAAACGGCTTTTCCCCCTCGGACAATGACCCATTTACCGTTGATGCGAACTTTGGCGCAGGTGGATCCAAAGCAGACATTAAAGGCATCGGGGGATATCTTCGGTTCGCGGCAAATATCGGTGCAGGACAACTAGTGATGCTTACCGGTTACGAATCCATCAAACGCATATTACCGTTTGAAGACAGCAGCCCCTGGCGCATTATTGATCAATTATTTGACGAGGACATGCGTGAGATTAGCCAAGAAATCCGTTTTACCCTTGCGCCCAACGAGCGCTGGTTATGGATCATCGGTGGGTATTATGGACGTGAAAATTTTAGTCTCCGCAAAGACGTCAACGCATTAGACGCAATATTGCGAACAAACGTTCGCACAGATTTTGACCAAAACAGCCGCAATTGGGCCACTTTCGCGCAGCTCGAATGGTCGATGAGCGAGACACTGCGCATTAAAGCTGGCTTAAGACATTCTCACGACTTCAAATCCTATGCAGGCGGTACATTTCTGCCAGTCACACCTTACGGACAATACGGAGTGGATCTCGCACCGACCTTTTGGGATTTGCCTCTGGTCAGCCAAGACAAGTTTAATGAAAGTGATTGGTCAGGCATGTTCAGTATTGATTGGTCGTTAGGGCAGGGTGATCTGGCCTACATTTCATGGCGCAAAGGCCATAAAAGCGGCGGTTTTGACGGTTCTACTATAACCAACATCGCTTCTTTGTCGCCCTTTTATGGAGAACGGCTATACGCGTGGGAGAGTGGGCTTAAAAGCCGATGGCGTGAAAATAAAATACAATGGAATAGCGCTATTTTTCTCTATGACTATCAGGACATGCAGGCAGAATCAGACCAAGCACTGGGAACAGAAGACGCCATATTTGAAAGTATTCGCGCGAATGTAGGTCAGGCGAGGGTATGGGGATTGGAATCGAAGCTTTGGCTCAAACCTGCTGTTGGTTTAGATATTCAATTAGGGGTCGCCTATTTGAATACTAAAATAACCGACTGGTATGTCCAAGGCAGGAACTCTCAGGATCCCGCGATAGCCGCCGAAGCAAGCGCGATTAGAGACGCCTATATTGGCAACCACCTTCCAGACTCACCCAAGTTAACCTTCAATCAAATCATAAAATATAAATTTTCCGTGAGCGATCAAATCTCTTTGGAATCTGTCCTTAATTCCAATTACGTGTCCCGCGTATACAAGAATATTGATAACGACCAACACCTGCGGGCCGAGTCTTATTGGTTGTTAAACGGCCGCGTAACCTTGAGCGGGGCAGATGCGCGCTGGCAGTTGTCAATTTGGGGAAATAATCTCACAAACAAAGTTTACTTTCGCGAAAGGGTCGAAAATTTCGGTGCTGCTTGGATTTATGAAACGCCAGGTGCGCCAAGATCTTACGGCCTCGCCCTGGGTTATCGGTGGGATTAAGCACAATCAACAGGACCACCAGCCATTATAGTGGAACGAGCCATCCGCTCTGGCCTGCTCTGATCAGCGTTGCTCTAGGCGATATAGCCACACTTCTTTAAAGCGCATCGGATCGCGCTGAAAACTCGACAGGGCTGCCCAAACTTCAGCGAACTCTGCCAGTTCTTCGTCGCTCACAACGCGCACGGCATGCGCAGGATAGATGGTGCCTTTCACGCGAACCCTTACCCGAGGATCGTGATCAATATGTTCTACCCAATTTGTTCTCGTATCACCTGCATAAGCGTAGAGCCGACCGTCCAGCTGAACATAAGAGAAGTTGACCGAGTAAGGTGCCTCAGGCCGTGTTTCCAGCTGTGCTAAAGCGGACTTCTCATCAAACTGCCATCTCTGAGGCGTCGCTTCGACCCTTCCCGTGAGTTCACCGCCTGCCGCAAAAACAAACGGATCATCACATGCCGACATCGTCATCAAGCCAACGGATAGCAGAAAGATCTGTGGTTTTTGACTCATTTTAATCCTCAAAGCGCATAACCCATTCGCAACAAAACGTCGATCAAATCGGCTTATGCGGTCCATAAACAGCGCCAGCAGGCGGTTGCACCAACATATCAAACGCGCGAGTCTGCTCTGTGAGTAAACCTGCTGCGATACCGTTCCAGAAACTGAGCCGCGCGTGGCCTGAACATCACCTCACTAATATCAATTCGTGTCGGTACCAGCCGCTGTCAAGTCTGACGCTCGTGATTTCACCCTTTGCACCGATGAAATTACCGGTTCCACCAACAATTGCTCGGTGAATTGGCTGATCAGTCTCCAGTGCGTTTATCGGATACGCATGGACACCCGAAATGACGATGGAGTCCTTTAAGTTCGTCCAGTCAAATTCAATATTGGTTAATCTATCCTCGACCTCTCCGGCGGCTTTGATCACAAACATCGAACCATGAATATCCCCCAGAACCGCAGAGGAAGGATCTGGTAGCGCATGAAATGTCGCATTCCATACAATCAACTTGTCATCTTCAGCATCGATTGTATGAATGGCAAATGTCGGTGGTGCGTTGTAAATTTCAAGCGTTTGTATAACAGCGGGTCGATCATTTGGCGCCGCACAAGCCATCAACTGAAAGACCAAAATCATCACAGCAGACATTCTCAATTTAAATCCCCCCATAAAGGTAAAACAGGTATTTCACGATCAGCCTCTATATTGCAATTTGAGCCGTCAAATTAAGACTCAATGATTGGCTAGACAGCTCCCAGTGCCAAACGCACTATACTCGTGGGCAAAGTAAAACAGGAGACACCATGCCCGTGTCAAACTCAAGAAAAATATCAGTACAAATGCTCAAGGGTGACTCAACGTATGTTCGAAAAATTAAAATTTCAAAGGTTGCATGAAGCACAAATGAAAATCGAGGCGCAAAGCTTTTATCGCAAAATGCAAACACGCAGAACCGTGAGAGACTTTAGCGATCAGCCCGTACCAGGGCCGGTCATCCGTGATGCACTGCTTTGTGCTGGGACAGCGCCCAGCGGCGCTAATATGCAACCGTGGCACTTTGCAGTAACAACAGACCCCGATGTAAAAGAGCGCATAAAAAATGCTGCAGAAGCTGAAGAAAAGTCCTTTTACAGCCGGCGTGCACCCGCAGCATGGCTAGATGCGTTAGCGCCGCTCGGCACGAATGAACACAAACCTTTTATAAGGGCCGCGCCCGTGCTAATTGGTGTATTCCTAAAGAAGTTTTCATTCACAAAAGAGGGCACAAAGCGCAAGAATTACTATCCTTACGAGTCGGTTGGCATCGCATGCGGCCTGCTTATATCGGCCCTGCATCATGCGGGCCTGGCAACGCTTACGCATACCCCTAGCCCAATGAGTTTCTTGAACAAGGCTCTGGGGAGGCCAAAAACTGAAAAACCCTACTTATTGCTGGTTGTCGGCTATCCAAAGGAGAATTGCCAAGTACCTGTAATTGAAAAACTCCCTTTTGAAGAATTTGTCAGCGTTGTCGGCGAGCCGACACAAAAATACTTCTCTTAAAGACCATCATGACTGGATAAAACGCAGAGCAATAAATTGACCCACAACTAACACGGCGGATCATCGTTCTAACCCGCTGACACCACTGACAAATTATCTAGCTATCGAGATTCACAATTTTTATCGGATCTATAGTATCAGCTGGGCTAAAGCCAAAAACCCGGCCATAAAAATAAAGCTCCAAATCCATACACCGTTTGATATTAGCGGCCATTCTGAAACCGTGTTGCTCAGCTTGAAAAGGCACGTAAGCCACTGGCAAGCCTTTATCGGTTAATGCCTGCACCATGGTTTCTGCTTGACTAGGCGGCACCACTTCATCTTCAAGCCCCTGAAAAAAAATACATGGGCTGGCCATTCGCTCAACATGATGAATCGGTGAGCGAGCTTTATAACGTTCTATCTCATCCGGGTAGGCGCCAATCATGCTGTCGAGGTAGCGCGACTCAAATTTATGCGTGTCCTTTGCCAGAGCTTCAAGATCACCCACACCATAATGACTCGCCCCGGCTTTGAATGTGTTGGTGAATGTCAGTGCTGAAAGTGTGGTGTAACCGCCAGCGCTACCTCCTCGTATCGCCAGCCGGCGCTCGTCTACTCTGCCCTGCTGAACAAGGTGTTTGGCACCGTGAACGGCATCTTCAACATCGACAATACCCCATTGCCTGATCAGTTTGTCTCTATATGCGCGTCCATAACCGGTGGATCCCCGGTAGTTAACATCTAGGACTGCGAAACCACGACTGGTCCAAAATTGTATTTTTAGGTTTAGGACACTGTGCGTTGCACCGGTGGGGCCACCATGCATCATCACTATCAAAGGTGGAGTCTCTTGGTGATTGGTGAGCGATGCAGACGCCTCATAATCCTTGTTAGCTGGTGGGTAATAAAAACCATGCGCGCTCTGCTCATTAGCGGTCGGGAAAGTGATGGTTTCAGGCACCGAATAATAAGCTTGATCCAGCGCTAGGTTCGTCGAGCGCTTGAATCGACTATGCTCACCAGAATCCAGATCTACCGTAATCAACTCAGGAAACGTAACTGGTGAAGCTGCACTTGTCGTAAGTGTCTGACCTTGCAGCGATAGACTGCCAAAATCTGAGTAGGGCAAGTCGAGGTTGTTCAGGGCGCCAGAGTGAATATCGAGCACTGCAAGTTGGTACACATTATTCTTGCCATAGTGACAGGCGATTTGCGTATCATTTAAAAAAGCATAAGAGCGTAATCCAAACACCCAATGTGGACTCCCAAATTCTGCTTGCATCTGGCAAATGCTATGGTCGCTGCCCTGTTGGTAGAGGTTCCACCAACCCGATCTGTCAGAGATGAAAAATAGTTGACCGCTCGGCGAAAAAAGGGGTTGCTGCGCCGATATTTTTTGCGTGCCACATTTGCCGCCGGCGACCTGAATCGCTTTCTCTGGCAGGCCCGATTCGTTCAGCACTGTTGACCAAATGATGGTTTCATCCCAGGGCATATCTGGGTGATCCCAGGTCATAAATGCGAGTTGTTGACCATCAGGACTGAGCACAGGTGCCGCGTAGAAATCATGGCCTTTGCACAACTGGGTAACTTCACCGGAATCTAAATCAACTGCACCAATAAAGTTTATGGCTTCGCCATCGTTTCGATGATCTTCGATGACGTAGACGATTCGGTTCCTTCTTTGGTCGACACACCCATTGGCAAAACGCAAACCATCTTGATGTGTCAGCTGCCTGGGTAACGCTTCGTCTAACCTCTGCCGGTAAAGGTGTTGGTCGGAAAAATTAGAAAAATAAACGGTGTTTTCATGCAACAACCAGGCATCCCCGCCATATTCGTGCACGCGCGTGCGAATATTAAACGGCGCAGGATTGATGTCCCGTTCGCTGCCATCCTGCTCCTTGAGGACCAACACATTGCGACCAGCATCCTGCGGCCGCGACTCAACCCAAAGCAAATTACCCTGGTGCCAGATAGGCGAGGAGAGGCTTATCGTGTCCGCAATGATGAGATCACTCGTGATTGGCGAATGCCAGGTACCAAACGGTGCTTTCATAGAATTGTTCTCGATGGTTTAGCCGTCTCGCGCTCAGGCCTGAGAGGACCAGGTAGATTTGAATGATTGAGCTTGTGATGCTCAACGTTATCAACGTCGCATCAACAATTCATCATTGGGTGTTAGACAACGCCGTAGGCCACCATGGCATCCGCCACCTTGATGAAACCTGCAACATTTGCCCCCTTCACATAATCGATATAACCATCGTCCCGTTTTCCATATTCCACACAGCGACTATGAATATCACCCATAATATCGCGCAACAGTTTCTGTAACTCGTCTTCTTTCCAGGTAATGCGAGCGCTGTTTTGGCTCATTTCTAAGCCTGAGATTGCGACACCCCCCGCATTGGCGGCCTTGCTCGGTGCGAACAGTACTTTTGCAGCAACAAACTCGTGGATGCCTGCTTGCTCCGTAGGCATATTAGCGCCTTCAGACACTGCACCGACACCGTTCGCAATCATCATCCGTACCTCTTCAAGGCTAATTTCGTTCTGAGTCGCGCAAGGTAATGCCACATCTGCAGCCACCCTCCAGGGCCTTTCTCCAGCATAAAATTGGGCGCCAAACTCCTTGGCATACGCCTCAATTCGGCCTCGCCGAACGTTCTTTAGTTCCATAAGAAAGGCGAGCCGTTCATCGTCAATTCCATGCGGGTCGTAAATAAACCCACTAGAATCCGAGGCCGTTACGGCTTTCCCACCGAGTTGATTTATCTTTTCGATGGCGTAGGTTGCAACATTGCCTGAACCAGATACCAAACAAGACATTCCTTCAATGTCTTGGCCAGCGGCTCTCAGCATATCCTGCAACATATATACCGTGCCGTAACCAGTTGCTTCGGTGCGAATAGGGCTGCCGCCATATTCACGCCCCTTGCCTGTCAGCGCACCGGTAAATTTATTAGTCAGACGTTTCCACTGACCGAACAAAAAGCCAATTTCTCTGGCGCCCACGCCGATATCACCCGCGGGTACATCTGTGTCCTCACCCACATGACGATGCAGTTCGGTCATAAAAGACTGACAAAACCGCATCACTTCATTATCCGATTTACCTTTAGGATTGAAATCAGAGCCGCCTTTACCGCCACCCATAGGCAACCCAGTTAAGCTGTTCTTAAAGGTTTGCTCAAACGCCAAAAATTTCAGAATGCTTTGATTAACCGAGGGGTGAAATCTAAGACCGCCTTTATAGGGACCAATCGAGTTATTATTTTGTACCCTGT
>ERZ807291.6857-NODE-6857-length-13541-cov-8.603589_pt1 | contig 13541 bp, 10 predicted proteins | sample MGYA00521257_ERZ807291 | MGnify/ENA primary metagenome ERZ807291 (study PRJEB31413, sample SAMN03169783) | marine metagenome | biome: Marine; feature: Water; material: Subsurface seawater | place: North Sea | collected 2011-04-28 | depth 1 m m ...
TGCTTTTTCAGTTTTGGCTGCTCGAACAACCTTAAAACCGTCCATCTCTACATGATCGTTATCTTTTTCTTCGATCGGTGAAGATGCTTCGTCTTGAGAATCACTAACGGTGTTAGAATCAAGGTTATCCGCAGCAACATCTAGAGCAAGTGAAGAGTGAACTGCTATTTCGGGTTTATGGTCTTCAGTTTTAGTCTGATCTTTTATAGGTACTTTTCTAGTTTTTGAAGGCTCCACTGAACTAAACACTTCTGAGCTTGCTCTCTTCTTAGAAACATCTGAAAACAAAATATCATCATCAGCATTTGCATTCCACCTTGGCATCACTTTTAAAAACCTACTCCATAGAGAAACATGAGGGGGAGTTTTTTTAGGAGGAGTTTCATCTTGTTTGGTTCTTTTATCACTAAAAATTGAGATTTTAGCATTTTTAAGAGCTAAAAATAATCTTGTAAATTTAGTAAGTTTTGAAAATGACAATGAAAAGTGAATTGCGAACGCAAATACACCAAGAATTAAACACAAAAGATTTGTTCCAAGCGGGCCAAACAAAACTCCAAGAACACCTTGCGGGGTAACATTACTAGCTGAAAAGGGAAGACCAAAGTATAGAAAGCAACCTAAGTAACCACCAGGCCCAGATGTAAAATATTGAATATTAAAATTCTCGGAAAAGTTAACTGTTGAAAATGTACTTATGGAGAGAATCAAGACTATCATGCTCCCAATTTTACTGCATTTTTGTATCCAACTTGTTTTAGAATACGCAGTGTAAAAAAAAGAAATCAAAACTAATGGAAATATCCATGCCGCAGTTCCAAACAAAGCTATATTGTAGTAAGCTAGATAATTACCAAATTTGCCAAGAAGAGGAATAACTGTTTTGTCTAATTTAGGGGCTGTATCAATTGAACCAACTGAATGAAGGGCACTAGGTTCATATGAAAATAAAGATAAAATTAATGAAATGGAAAATAAAAAGATAAAAGCAGTTAGAAAACTAAACTTATAATTCCTTTTTTTAGAATCCGACTGTATTTTATTGCTTTTTATTGTATTATTTTTCGCCATTATTTTAATTTACTTACAGCGTATAATTCCGCCTTTAAATCCACAATAAATATAAAACAAAACTTTACCATGATTTTCAAGTTTGAACCAATCTACCAAGAAAGAGTGTGGGGGGGCCAGATGCTGAACACAAAGTTGCAAAGAGTGATTCCGCCAAATATTAAAATTGGCGAATCATGGGATATCGTTGACCGCGATGATATAAATTCAACTATGTCTAAACCTTTCGCAAATGTAAGTTCATTGAGAAATTTAATTCAGGAAAAGCCCAAAAAAATCATGGGGCCTAAATGGTTGCCGGATCAAAAATTTCCAATTTTGGTAAAGTGGCTCGACTGCTCCGAAAGATTAAGTTTGCAGGTTCACCCTCCAGAATTAGTTGCTAAAAAACTTTCTGGTGAACCTAAGACTGAAAATTGGTATATTGGACATGCTTCAGATAATGCTGGACTTTTTGTGGGGTTAAAAAAACGAACAACAAAACATAACTTCAGGTCAGCCGTTAATAGTGGGACAGCAGAAAAATACTGTCACCGAATTAAGTCAAACAAGGGTGATTCCATTCTGATTGAAAGTGGGAGGATTCATGCCATTGATGCTGGCAATTTAATTTTAGAAATTCAACAAAACTCAGATACTACATACAGAGTTTTCGACTGGGACAGAAATGGTTTGGATGGTGTTCCGCGTAAATTACACATTGAAAAGTCGATGGAATGCATTGACTTCAAGGATTTTGAGCCATCTGTCTTAAAAACTTCAAGTAGTGCCAAAATGCAGAATCTTGCAGATTGTAAAGAATTTCGAATTAGAAAATTTAATCTCGATATTGGACAAAGTATCGTTCTTAAAGACGAAAATATGGACTGCTCAATAGTGCATTTAATCTCCGGTAAAATTAAGACGGGTGGGGAAAAGCTTCGATTAGGAGAACATGGTTTATCTCCTTTTAACCAAAAATGTATCATACATGCCCTTGAAAATTCTACTTTCCTCGTAACTGACCAATTTAATAAACTTTCTTAATATTCTCTACACTTGTTAAAAAAGTGCTATGATAAAAGTTTTTTCCAATGACTGATCCTGAAGAAACAAATGCTTACAACGAAAACGATGGACTTGATGAAAATAATTTGGATCAAGATCCAGAATCAACTCAAGAAAATGATCTTAATGCGAAGCTTAAAGATGCTTATGAACAAAACGAAGCTACTCAAAATAAGTATCTTAGGGCCTTGGCTGACTTAGAAAACATTCGGAAAAGATCAATCCGTGAAAGAGAGGAGTCTGCTACTAGGGCAAAAATTCAAATTTTTATCGATCTCCTACCAATACTTGATGCATTTAGCCTTGGTCTAGCACAAGCTGAAAAAAATGAAGGTGATAAGGAAGTGGTACAAGGCTTTGCCATGGCAATGATCCAATTCAAGGAAACTATAAAGACATATGGGTTAGAAATTATTGAGCCTTCGAACGGGAATTTTGATCCAAGTTTACACGAAGCCATCGGATACGAAGAATCAGAGGGAGTTGAGAACGGAACAATTCTGAAAACTATTCGAACTGGTTATAAATTGAAAGAAAAACTCTTGCGCCCGGCCTCCGTCATTTTAGTCAAAAATGACACAAAATAATACTGACAAAATCCACAACAACGAAAAACATGTCTAACGAAGATTTTTATGATGTTCTTGGTGTTTCGAGGGATGCATCAGAAACTGATATCAAAAAAGCTTACCGAAAACTTGCAATCAAATATCATCCAGATAAAAACCCAGGTGATAAAGTTGCTGAAGAAAAATTTAAAGAGATATCGGCTGCATTTGAAGTACTTAAAGACCCTGACAAAAGAAGAAAGTACGACCAGTTTGGTCATGATGCATTCAGGGGCGGTGGACCGACTGGACAAGGGGTTGACCCTTTCGATTTATTTCGTGATGTTTTTGGTGGCAACAATGGCGGGAACAGTAGTGGCGGATTCGGTAGTATTTTTGAGGATTTTTTTGGGGGTGGTCAAAACCCGACTAGTGATACCGGTAAAAGAGGTGCTGATCTGCGGGTCAGTGTATCAATTTCATTGGAACAAGCCGCAACAGGAATTGAAAAGGAAATAAAGTATCATCACCATGTGGAATGCGAAACTTGTACGGGTTCCGGTTCTGCTGAAGGTTCAGGTAAAGCCATGTGCTCGACTTGCGGTGGTATTGGACAAGTAGCTTCGAACCAAGGTTTTATTAGCATAAGAAGGACATGTCCTTCTTGCAATGGGTCAGGAGTGACAATTGAAAATCCATGCAATAAATGCCGAGGTGAAGGTAGAAAGAAGTTATCAGACTCGATAAAAGTTGATATTCCACCTGGTGTTTGCGATGGAAACCGTCTGTGCTCTAGGGGTAGAGGAGATGCAGGAATGTATGGAGGGTCTAGTGGAGATCTTTATGTAGATATCAATATAAAGGATCACGCTCAATTTGATCGTGATGAAGATGACCTTTTTCATGAACTTTTTATCCCCTTCACTTTAGCAACATTGGGAGGCAATGTTAATGTTCCAACACTTCAAGGAAAAGTATCCCTTAAAATACCGAGCGGCACGCAGTCTAACAAAACATTTCGTATTAAAGACAAGGGCATGCCGAACTTAAGATCGAGAGGAAAGGTTGGAGACTTGTATGTTAAGATTAATATTCTTGTACCCACAAAACTAACAAAAGAACAACGATCTAAACTTGCAGAATTTGCTATATTATGTGGAGAAAAAAACACAGAACCCGATGAAGGTTTTATGGATAAAATGAAAAAAATCCTTTGATAGAATTACATGATCTCAGAAAGTTACATATCTATAGAAGAGGCAGTAATAAAAAGAGAAGAATTACGAAATAAAAATAAAAAATTAGCCCTCACCAACGGCTGCTTTGATCTTTTACATACAGGGCATGTTTACGGATTACTGGAAGCTGCGAAATTAGCAGATGAATTATGGGTTGCACTTAATACAGACGAAAGCATTGCTGGACTAAAGGGGAAGAATCGACCAATTGTAAAAGAAATAGAAAGAGCGTATATGCTTTCAGCATTGAAATGTGTTGATCAAGTTATTTTGTTTAACTCAAAAAATTTAAAATCTGAAATTCTAAAACTTAGGCCAGATTTTTATGTTAAATCAAGTGATTATTCAATGGATACTATTAATGAGGAAGAAAAAGCAGCACTTTTTAATGTTGGTTCTATAGTAAAATTTGTCAAAATACTCCCAGAAAAAAGTACAACAAACATTATTTCTCAGATTATTAACTCAGGAAATCACAAAATAACTTGAAAATCTCGATTCTTGGTTCAGGAAAAGGCTCGAACGCAAAATATATTTTATCGGAATTTACAAAAGGTAAGCTGAAAAAAATTAATGAAATTTCCCTTTTCAGTGACAATGAGGCTTCTAATTTTTCCCAATTATCATTGGAAATTGGATGCTATTTTAAGCATGTCCCCACAAACGAAAAGACATCAATTATTAAAGATAATTATGAAAAGGAGTGGATTAAATCTATTTCAAATGTAAAACCAGACCTAATAATTCTTGCAGGTTTTATGAAAGTTATTGGTGTTAATTTCATAAAACATTTCAAGGGACAAATCATTAATTTACACCCGAGTTTACTTCCTGAGTTTAAAGGATTAAATGCAATTAAAAAGGCATATGACAAAGGTGTCGCAAGGACTGGATGCACAGTGCACTGGGTTAACGAAACCATTGATGGTGGTGAGATCATCGCACAATCAACTGTTGAGCGTTTAAACAGTGATACCCTCGAGGATCTTACATCTAAGATACAAAGGAAAGAACACTTTCTACTTTCTCAGGTTATCTGTGCCCTCGCTGAAACCCAAAAAATAAATCCCCAATGATCAAGGTAAGTACTCAAATTTCAAAAGAAATAATAGATGAAATTGATATTTGCCTTAATGAAATAGCACCATCGAATTGGTCGGTATATCAAAATAGAATAAGCTTAGAAGCAAATCTTGTGGGGTATTTTGGAAATGATAAAAAACAGCACGAGATAATTGCAGAATTCAAATTATATTTTGATGCTATCTTGGGTAATTCATGTGATGAACTAGTTTTTAACTCCATTGAAGATAAAGATTGGACAGAGTCTTACAAATCGCACTTCAAACCTTGGGAATACAAAGGTTTTTATTGGATTCCGGTATGGTTAGTAGATGAATATACAAATCTTAACAAAAAAGATTTTGTTTTGCTAGACCCGGGAATGGCCTTTGGTACAGGTAATCATGAAACAACAAGGCTTTGCTTACAGGCAATTGTTGATCTTCGTGAAAATAATCAAAAACCACTCACACTTTTTGATATTGGTTGCGGTTCTGGTATTATTTCAATTACTGGTTCCAAGTTAGGCTATTTAAACATTTGTGCCATTGATAATGATAATGACGCTGTAAGGATTTCAGAAGAAAATGCACTGCTCAATCAAGTAAATAATGTAAAGTTCGAAAAACAAAACCTTGAATATTATTACTCGAATAATACTTATGACATCGTTGTAGCAAACATACAATCAGACATACTAATTGAACAAAATAAGAGAATAATTAATTCCACGAAACCCGATTCCACACTTCTACTATCTGGTATTCTTAAAAAAGAGGTTCATACCGTACAGAATGCTTATAATGAAGAGATTAGTAGGCAAAGAATGCCGTACGACTCTAGGATAGTAGATGACGGTGAATGGAGTTTAATCCACTATTCAATTGGAAATAATTTTAATAACTACCCGCCTAGATAAGTAAGTGCTTTTGGTATGGGTAGCGTGTAAAAGGCAAATTGATTAATTCCTAGAGAAGATATTTTTCTTGTAACTGAATCCCTGAGGGACTCAACACTGTCGGGACCAACTGAAGTATAAACAAGGGCCCATTCCTCATTTTGCTGCTGATCATTACTACTTGTGTCAGAATCTATCATAACACCAAAATTTGTACTTACACCAGGTGCACCAGTCTCTAAAATAGAATCATAAACTTCACCATAGTAGTCACGTGGAACAATACAGTAAAGCCCTACTAAGTTATTTAAAAAAGTTGATTTTAATGATTGAGCTTTTGAAACTTCGGGCGCTACGCGCCAATCTTTGCCGCCTTTTAGGTCATCTAATGCAGATATAATTTGTTCCATATTTGCTCCATGTGTTGAAGATGACACGGTACTGGAAACATTAATAAGACCTGAATGAACAGGGATTGAATACATGAATCCTCTTCCAGGTTCGGTAATTTTTCCCGCACGAGCCATGTTACTGAACACATCATCCGCCTCAGATTTCTCTACAACACACCAAACAAACTCTTTTTCTGGGCCTTTAGTAATACGAAGTAAAGGTATCTTATCTCTCACCCCACCACCTTCACCAAAAGTGACTGTAGGGCCTGGAGCACCACTTTGCAATGCGGCCTTGGCTATATCATCAGCAATACCTTTCTCACAAATACAACATATTGCCTCTAAACTTGCTGCGTTTTGTTTATCGTCACTATTATTCAAATCGGAAGAAATGTTAGCTGGAAATGCTTTAGACATATGTGCATCATTACAGCTCATACTAAATACAGCACCAGAGCCGACTTTATCCAGGTTTCCTGAATTAATAGCAGATTCGGTGACATCACCTATAATGTCGTCGGATACTAACGCTTGTAACAGAATCTGTTCTGGTGCAGGAGGCGGAAACATTTTTTGCAGAAATCCACCTTCACTCAAAACAGATCCTCGAGCTGTTATTTGAAAGACACCAGATGCACCTGCTTTTGATAATGCTTTCGATACGCGAACCACAGATTCTTTGGGGAGAATTAAGTTAAGGAGGGAAACTCCAGATGATTTAACAAGGTCACTCATAATTATGCTTTCTCCATTTCTGATTCATTTAACTCATCAACCTTGGGCTTTTTACGTACAAGTAGTCCGACTGTTAGAACAGTGATGATTGGACCCACTGATGCAAGGGAAAGAACACCAAATCCATCAATAGCTCCCGTTTTTGCACCAATACCAAGACCCATAGCAAGCACAAGGGGTACGGTAATTGGACCAGTGGTGACACCAGCACTATCCCAGCCAAAATTGACAAAGTCTTCGCTCGAAAAGAATGTTAAAATTAAAAGAAATGCGTAAGGAGGGATCAACAAATACCAAAGTTCTAGATTGAAAGCTATTTTAGCAACACCTGTTGCAATTCCAAGGGCAACACCGGTAGCTACAGCTTGCATTAATAAATTCTTCTTAAACGCCCCCACGGTTATCTTTTCGACGGTTGCACCCAATGCATTAAGTGCGGGTTCCGCAAGAGTTGCACCGTATCCTAAAATAAAACCAAAAAGAATCGCCAAACATTTTCCAGCTGTAGAAGATTTAAAAAGAGGGTCAACAAAACCTTCGCTTTGCCAAGGTTGAATCGAGGTGAAGCTAGAAACAACATTTCCACCAAGTTGCTCTCCTAATGGAGTTAAGCCAAGTGCAATACCTAAATTAAAAAGACACATTCCAATAACTGCACAAGTAATACCAATGAATAATTCGTCTAAGTATTTTGGTTTCTGCCTTAATCCACCCATGAGAACAAGCAATAGAATAGAACAAAGCGGGACGATTGCCCAAACAGCCCCCTCTAGTGCCCCTCTATCCTGGTCGGGCCCATCAAGTTGGCCATTTTTCTTTGTGTAATTAACACTACCATCTTCATTGAGACCGTAAAAATCTTCCCCGGGATCGAGCAATCCATTCCCATTTTTATCCTCATCGGGCTTGAATGTATTTGGGAAAAAATCGAAGTTATTAGAAAAAGCTGTTGCAATATCAGCGTCTTTATCCCAAACACCGTCTGGTGCCTTAAACCCTTCTCTTACAACATATGTTTTGGCTCCCTGAACTTCTACATTTTCGCGTGCATCATCGGGATCACCAGCCAGTAAGGTAGGAACAATTTTACCCTCAGTTATTCTCGTCTTAATGGTATAACCTTCGGGTAACCTTTTATTGTTTTTAAGATAGTTATCAACAGTGAGTCTTTCATCTTTTGAAAGAGACCAAAAGAGAGAATCTTCGTCTACTGCTCCTGATGCAGCCATTCTTTCAGCTGCTACAATATCACCATATTTCTGAAAATCTTTTGGATAATTTTTTCCATATTCACCTGCATTAAGGTGCCATTCTGCTTTAGAAAGCTTTGCCATGTAATAATTATCGCCATTAAACAAATACAGTGCGTAGCACATGACTGCTAAAATAGGAAACAAGGATGCTAGTGTCACAACACCAAAGCCTGTATTACTCGATCCACCAGTCGATACGATTCGGCAAACTCCAATACCAAGAGCAAGCACCAAAGGTACGGTGACAGGTCCAGTGGTAACAGCACCACAATCCCAGGCTAGACCAAGTACATGCTTCAACCTATCGTCAGAAAATTGCATGTATAATGTAATGCAGGATAAAATGACTACTCCAGCATAAATAAATGGCTTAAGGGACCATCCCTTGTAAAATCTGAGCACCCCAAGAAGAACAGCTATACCCACGCCAACACCAACGCAATTAACGAGCATACCTGCACCGGTATTTAAAATAGTCCACAACAAAGGAGCAGCTGTTGGGTCAACACCTGAGCCAGCAGCCCTGAGAACTCCTATAGCAGGTTCTGCAAAGGTTGCGAAAGCTCCAAGCACAAAACCAAATGCTAAACTTGCTGGCAAACAAGGGATTCCAAAAATCTTTTTCCTTGGCAAAGTAGAGCCCAGTGTTTCGCCAAGAGGCATTAAACCAAGCCTGAGACCTTCCATAAAAAATGCCAAGCCTATGATAACAATCATTATTCCAACAGCTATCATCAATGAGTAAACAATGGGTAATCCTAGGACAAGTACCTGAAAGACTATTAGGTAGAGAATTATAAACCAAACGCACTGAATTTGTTCGACAACCTTGTCTTTAGAAAATGATAGCAAAATGCTAATCTTCTGTTTTAAGCTTAATTGAAGTTTTTTTTGATCAGATGATTGTTGTGCTGTCATAATTATAAAATTTTAACGATTTATAAACTTTTATTACTAAAAAGTATTCTCAAGAAAAGGGAAAGCTAATTCCGTAATGGCTCACATACTCCATGATGCATTAGCGAGAGTCAAAGAAACTCGATTTAAGCCCTGATCAAGATTAACAGGAATATTCCATGTGACACCAACTTTGCCCAGTGCAGCCGTTCCAACTATAAAATAATTCCCTTTTACAATTCCAGCGACAGTGGCTGAACCGTTAATATCTGTTCTTACTCTTTTACCTCGACCGTTATCAACCTCTGCAATAAGCAAAGATCTTATCTTTTTATGAAGATTTGGGTATAGAAATGAATTTTTTCTAGCTCGAGCCCATAATTCAGAATATGATTCGACTGATGAAAAATCTTTTAAAGAAACTCCATCATTTGCTAAGATAGTACTCAAATTCTCTTTAACTATAAAGAATTCTGTGTAGAAAGCCTCTTTGCTTTTGCCATTATAGGATGTTACCACAGCATCGAAATCCAATGTACAGGTTCCAAGTCGCCCAATATCAGGTAAATTAAAATTTTCAGCACTTGGTATTAACTCCTTGCTGCTAAAATCAGGATCAGCAAGGATTACATTTTTTGGGGGATTATTCTCAAGGCTTGAAATTCGAGCTTCAAGAGAATCATTACGATATCTAAGGTCCTTAATTTCGTTTGATTTAAGAAGTAAACTATTCTTAAGGTTACTTATTTCAGCGTGAAATCCAGTAATACCCTCTTCTTTGGGTACTACATCTGACTTTACTGGGGAGGGTTCTTTCGCCACACGAGGGGGAAGACCTTTGAGGCGACGAATCTCAGAGAGTAACTCATCATTTATTGATGACAAGGACGAAATCGTTGTATCCTTATTTGCATTAATTTTCCGCAACTCTTCAATGCTTTTCTGGTGCTCGATAGCCGATTCTTCAAGATTGAGGAGTGCGAGCTCAGCATCTGTTTTTGGTAATTGAATTTTTGATACATTCGAACCATCAATATTATCTATACTCGGTAGACTGCTCTCTATGTCAGAATCAGCACCGTGTACAACTAGAGATTTTGTCTGATTGCTATCATTTAATAAATTCTCAAGATCACTAACCCTACTTGATGTCATAAGTAGACTCGAAACATCATTATTAGATGTTTTATCAGAAAGTTTTTTATCTTCAAAAGATTGTTCTGATTCTCCGCAAGAGAAAAGGCACATTATCATTAAAAAGATAGGGCATCTGAATATGAGATTTTTCAACATACATAACATAATTTAACTTACCAAAATATCTGTTTAGTTCTTTGCAAGCACAATAATAACCAAGGTCAACTTGTTATTTACAAAACATAGATTTATACGATATTAAAGTGTATGTCTCAAAATACCCTGGCAGAGACCGATTTACTTCTTCATGAAAATCGTTTCCTGAAACAAACAATTCTTTCTCTTAGAAGCGAGCTTGTGAATAAAGTGCAAGAATCTGAAGATTTGGTTCAATTTAAAGAAAAAGAATTACAGTCTGAGATAAACTTTTTCAAAAATACAATTGAAGAACTAAGAAGCGAACTAGAGCACAAAAATGTTATTCATGAAGATGAAAAACAGCAAATTATTCAGAATTTCAGAAATGAACATAAACAATTTCAAAACCTAATCTTAGATCTAAGAACATCTTTAGAAAAGAAATCGTATGAAGCCGATGACAAAAATCAGCAACTAGTCTCGACCTTTAATTTAGAACTCAACAGCTTAAAAAAACAAATTGAAGTTCTCAGAGTCGCACTTGATCAGAGTCGCTTGGAAGTACAGGACGCCAAACAAGATACAGCAAGAAAAACTTCAACTGAAATAACTCATCTCAAAAATTCATTATTAAATTTACGACAAAAGATTGAAGGATTGAGAGAATTGAATGAACAAAAGGTTCAAAAGGTTAAAGCTGATGCGGATATTGAAAGTAAAGGACTTCGCCTAACTATAACCAATCTTCGTAATGAACTAGAAAAGCTTGAATCCACGAGAGATGATGCTGTCCAAAAAGCAATTTCTAGTAAATCTAGAGAAGTTTCTGCTCTTAAGTCTTCCCTAACAGCAACTCGAGACAAGTTATCAAAAATTCAGGCAGAGGAAGCTGATAATGCTCAAATTAAAATTTCAACCTATGCTCTCGAAATAAAAAACCTTAAAAATACGATAGAAAAAATACGAGAGGAACTTGAAAATCAAATACATAAAACAGGCCAAATCGAACAAGCTGCGAGAAAGGCATCCTACGAAGAAATCAAGCAGCTAAAGATTACTCTCGCCAAGACTCGTGATAATCTTGAGTTTCAAAAAAATTCCGAAGATGATCGTATTCAAAAAGCAAGAGCGAGCAGCGAAAATGAAATCTCAACCCTAAAGTCTTCGGTACAAGAGTTAAGAATTGAACTTGATAAGTCTTCCTTTGAAAAAAATGAAGCGATTCAGAAGGTAGAAAATGCATATCACTCGGAAATACTATTATTAAAGCAATCACTTACTATTGCCCGTGAAAATTTGGAGACTCTCAAATCCAGACAAGAAGACAAAATACAACGAGCAATTTCATCTTTAACTACCCAAAACCAATCATTTAAAAAAACAATTTTTGAATTAAGAGAGGAACTTGAAAGGGAATCTGCTGAAAAAGAAAATTTAATTAATGAATTTCAATCCGCTAAAAATCGTGAAATTCAGCAACTCAAATATTCGCTTTGCCAAACCCGTGCAACACTTGACCAAGAAAAAGCGAACTTCGAAGCAAACCTCCAAAAATTTCATGCATCAAAAGAAAGTGAGATATCGAGTTTAAAATCTCTACTTCAAGCCTTAAGAGAAGAATTAGAGCAATCTAAATTTATTGCTGAAGATTTAGTTCAAAAAAGCAAAAGCGAGTCGCATTCTGAAATCCAGCAACTTAAGTCTTCCTTAACGCGGATGAGAGATCAACTTCAAAGAACTAAAGAAAGTTCCATTGAAAAACATCAACTCTCTATTGTGGAAAAGGAGAGGGAAAACACTAACCTCAAAAATACAATAACATCCTTAAGGACAAAGCTTGATGACGCTGAATTTAAAATACAAGATTTATCACAAAAGGCTGCAGCTGATTCCAACATAAAGTTAAACTCTCTTAAAAAAACTCTTTTGCGAACACGGGAAAAAATAGAACAACTCGTTAACCAAAAAGACTCAGATGTTCAAAAAGCTGTATCAAAAAAAGAATCTATCATCCAACAGTTACAAAAAAGCATCTCTCAATTAAGGGATGAAGTCGAATTTCAAAAAAATCAAAAAACGGTCGCAGTGCAAAAAACTACAGCAACCTACTCTAATGAGAATTCACACCTAAAGAAGTCTATTTTAGACTTAAGAGATGAGTTGGAAAAAGTAAAAGTCACCAGTGAAGAAGCAATCCACAAATCCTCATGCGAAAGAGAAAATGAAATTAAACTTTTACAAGAAAACTTATCTCAACTTCGTTTAGATTTGGAAGGTGAAGAAGTAAAGAAACAGGAAGCCGTTCAACAAACAATTACCTCAACACAAAATGAAATTAAGCATTTCAAAAGAATGGTCTCTACTCTTCGTGATGAATTAGAACGAAACAAAATTAGCTTTGAAGAGGCAAAGCAAGATGATTTGCTAAAAAAAGAATCGGAAATGTTGCAGTTACAGTCGACTATAATTGAATTAAGAACTAAACTTGAAAAATAATATGGTAGAAAAAAAAGATAACAAATCCAAAAGAACTTCAAGGTTTTCTGAAATGCTCCTGCAAGTTACCAACGACCTTGCAAGAACGAAATCTTTAGATGAAGCACTTGAAGTTTTAGTCAAGATTACCACGACTACAATTGGAGCAGAAAGAGGAACCATTTTTCTGAATGATGCCTCAACTGGGGAATTATACTCTCGTATTGCCCAAGGAAACTTTAGGCGTGAGATCAGAATTTTAAATACAAAAGGAGTGGCCGGATGGGTTTTTACTCAAAATGAGGGTGTTATTATTCATGATGCCTACAAAGACGAAAGATTTAACAAGGCCGTTGATGTAAGAACGGGATTCAGAACGAAAAGCATTCTCTGTGCACCTTTACGAACGGTGTCAGGTGAAGAAATCGGCGTATCTCAAATACTGAACAAGATAGATGGTCAGTTTGAGCAAGAAGACCTGGATCTGCTTGAGGCAATGACGGAACAAGCAGCTATTGCAATCCAAGGAAATATAATTGTTGAACAAATTGAAGCAGCCAGAAAGCAAGAACTCGAATTTTTGGATGTAGTGTCCCAAGTTTCTTCGGAGTTGGAACTTACTCCTCTCTTACAAAAAATCATCACCA
>ERZ807291.6858-NODE-6858-length-13540-cov-36.886763_pt1 | contig 13540 bp, 6 predicted proteins | sample MGYA00521257_ERZ807291 | MGnify/ENA primary metagenome ERZ807291 (study PRJEB31413, sample SAMN03169783) | marine metagenome | biome: Marine; feature: Water; material: Subsurface seawater | place: North Sea | collected 2011-04-28 | depth 1 m m ...
CATTGGAACAATAGCAAGCAGAACATTGCCTTCCGTTTTGGCATTCGAAACATCGAATGGATTCGTTCGCCCGATGAGTGGGGCACCACATTTGAATGCGCCGTCAATGGCCAGAAGTTTTTTGCGAAAGGAGCCAACATTATCCCACCCGATTTCTTTCCAACCCGCGCACAAGTCGCGGAAGACCGGCTCATTGAGGCCGCTTTAGACGCCAACATGAATATGCTCCGGGTTTGGGGTGGTGGCGTTTATCCGAGCAACTCTTTTTTGAATAAATGCGATGAGGCGGGACTTCTTGTTTGGCAGGACTTCATGTTCGCATGCGGCATGGTCCGAGGTGATGCAGCCCACCAGTCCAATGTGAAACGTGAAGCCATCGACCAGTTGAAAAGGCTGCGAAATCACCCAAGCATGGCATTGATCTGCGGAAACAATGAATCCAAGCATGCTTGGGAAAACTGGGGATGGCCTGAAGCCTTTGATTTACACGGGACAGACTCCGTCGCTACGGAGGATGCCTACGCCACCATCTTTGACTCAATCTTACCAAATGCCATTGATTCCCTGTCGCAATTGCCGTACTGGCCTTCCTCGCCGATGGCAGACCCAAATGACAAGTCCGGAGCACTTTCAGGCGACGAACATGCATGGCGGGTTTGGTTCGACACCTTAGATTTCGATTATTTCAGCCATCAACCCGGCCGATTCGTCAGCGAATATGGATTACAAAGCCTGCCAGACTTAAAAACCTTGCTCGAAGTTGGAATCACCGAATGGAACAGTAAATCGCTGCAATTTCGACAGCGCTCGCACATGGAATGGCTGCAACCTGGCCTCGATGGCTGGGGCATGATGCGAATCTACGCCCGCCGCTATACCGCTGATCCCATGCGCAACAAGGTCGACGGTGACGGCAAAGCCCTTTTGAATCGCTGGATCTATCTGAGCCAATTGACCCAATCCATCGGTCTGCGCGAGGGAATCGAGCGCCATCGAAACAGCCGAGGACGAATAGCGGGCTCATTGTATTGGCAGCTGGATGATGTTTGGCCAACGGTGTCTTGGTCTACCATGGACCACGCCGGTCGATGGAAACTGGCGCACCACGCCGTGAAACACGCCAATGCAGACCGACGTGTGATCTGGAGTCGCTCCCATTCGGAAATCGGAATGGCTCAATTGCACAATCAAAGCCCGGAATCCGTTGAGGGGTCGGAGCTCCTGGCACAATGGCAAAACGAACGCGGCGAGGTACTCTTCGAAGCCACGAAAACCGCCGATCTGCAACCGTTTGAATCCATCCCGTTGCTCTTTGCAGACGCGCCAAAGGAGGCCGTTATTGTTTCGTGGACGTGGCTGGACCCCGTCGGCGGAATCATCGACACGGGACACCAACTGCAAGTAAAACCGTCCTCCATTCGTTGGCCCAAAGCAACTGTGAACATCACCCGAAATGGCAATGAGATGATGGTGTCAACCGATAGCATAGCCTATGGAATTCATCTGAGGAGCACAACCGATGGAACGTTTTCTCACAATGGATTCTTGCTTCTTCCCGGAGTGCAGAATGCGCAACGCGTTCGCTTCACGCCCCGTAGAGAAGACCAAGGACTTCCTCCGACATTCAGTGTCCAGCACCTCGCTCAATTCCAGTAACTGGCAACGTTCAGTATACGTCCAACAATGCAAAGGTGTGCCCTCGAAAATTGACGGAATCACCCGCGGTCATTCCGAGCATCAATTGACCCAGCGGTGAAGCCGCAGAAATCGCAAACAACGGTTCCTTGGCTTCTTTTATACGTCCAAGTGGAACGGACAAGAAGTAAACCCCTTGCTCCGTGCGCACCGCTGCACCCCATGCAACAACCTCCATTGGGCTGGTCGGCATCTGCCCCAGTTCGATAAGTTGTTTCCGAACAGACTCGACCTGTCCTTGAATATGAGTCAACTCCTGTTCCATCATCGCCCGACCTGTCTCGTGCTTGTCGCCGGCCGAACTCTTTGTCGCCGAGCCCTTTGACTCCTCCAATTGCGATTGCTCGTCACGCAGCTCATCCAAGCGCATTCGAAGCTGACGGTCAATTAATTTTATCCAATTCGTTTTGGTTTCCTCCATGAGATGCCAAAGATGATTTCCCAATGATAACCCTTTGCAAGCAATCAACGCAGCAAATTCACCTGGCCTTTCCATTGCCGGGAAGATTCTGGGAAAGCCCTTGAGTCGATTTGCAACACCCAGGTGTAAATTCCTCCTGGGGCAAAGTAGGCGCCATCGACACGCGCCTCCCCTACCCAGTGCATTTCAGGGTCCTGAGTTTCCCAAACTTTTTGGCCATATCGGTTGTACACTACCAAATCATAACGGCCCACCAAACTCGGTTTAGACAGCACGGGTTTCCATCCGTCGTTGATGCCATCTGAGTAGCCTTGCATGGGAGGAGTAAACGCGTTCGGCACGTAAACTTCAAGGTTCTCGAGCACCTCCACCAACATCGTAAATTCCTCGGCGCAACCGTGTTCATTCATGACCATGAGTACCACTTCATATGTTCCTGCCGCATCATAGGTATGATTCGTGCTCCATTCTGAAGAAAGTTCCCCATCTCCGAAGTCCCAAATCGCTTGGCCGTCATCCGACGTGTTTTCAAATGCCCACGAACTATTCAAAGGGTCAGGGGAATCGAACGTTCCTGCATAAGGATCCGCATAAAAACCAACCACCGGCCGAGGAAGTACGACAACTGAATCCCCCAATGGCAAAACCGATGTGCACCCTCGATCAGACACGGCACTCAGCTGCAAATTATACGTGCCAGGCCATTCTAGATTCACTTCAAACGTCATCTCCTCACTCATAAACACTTGGGTGGAGTCCCGGTGAATTTCCAAGAGCCATTCCACTGCTCCCTCGGTGCTGTAGTCAATTTCAAGCAAATGCGGCGCACATCCCATCAACGGACCTGCGGAAAGGGTCAGTTCCGGAAGTTCCAGCACTTCAACGCTATCCAAGGCAAAACTTTGACAGCCAAATTCGTTCTCACTGAGCAGGGTGATCGCGTGATCTCCGAGGGTGGCAATCTCCAAAACCGCGTCACCCGTGGCCGCAACGAGCGCACTGTCAATGAACCAAGCCAGCTGAAGTCCATCAACCGCATCGACAAATGGATCGATGACGGCAGGCACGCCGCAAATCACCGTATCGGTCAATTGAAATGCCGCAGAAGGAGCGGGCCAAACTTCAATGGAAAATGATTCAGCGGATGCACAACCCCACTCATTGAGCACGGCTACCTCGATCAGAAGATCCGTAGCTTCAGTTCCGGAATGTAGCAATGAGAAATTCGGTGCAAATGCATCGGACTGCTGAGGACCATTGTCCACTGTCCAAGACCACTCGCCGGCTCCAATCGTTTGATTATCCATGGCAATGTCCAAAGGAGAACATCCACTTGTAACACTGGGTACAGCGTTGATTGCCAGCGGAGCGTGGACAGCAACTGTCAGCGTATCGTAGCCCATACAACCGTTTGCATCAGCGCCTTGGGCGAATATGACCTGATCCCCGGGCATCGTCCATGGGATGATTGCCGGAGCCGGAGCCGCCTCATTGCCTGCATCTGATATCCATTCAATTTGGGCTGTGCTCAGCAACCCAGATGTTTCCAAATCAAAGAGCATCGAATCACCCACGCACGCCGATGCGTTCGACGAGGAAAGCTCCAAAGCAAAAGCGGGATGAACGGTAACGTCCAAGGCAAAAGAGTCCACTGCGCAGGCGTTCGAAACTGCTAGAATCACCTCGAAGTTTCCGGGTTCTGTGAACGTATGCATGGCCACTGAATCAAAGGCAGTTGCGCCGTCGCCAAAGTCCAGCAACATTGCATCGCCTCCAACGCTTAGGTCGGTGGCCTGCACATCGAGTGGAAGGCACCCAACGGCGAGGTCCAAATCAAATTCCGCTTGAACGAGGGAAGACTCAACCAAAACAACCGCAGAGTCCGTAAATGCGCCGCATCCGTTGGCTGCTGTCAATGCTACCGAAAAGAGTCCCGATTCATCGGTCACTTCAAATGTGGGCCAAACCGGCGTGAACCCCGATCCCTCTTCTCCGTTTCCGAAATCCCAAGTCAATGTTTCTACCTGTCCCTCAATGGTATAATTGAATTCAGCCAAAAATGGCGAGCACACCGGGCCGGGCGTGTCGAACAGCTGTACCACTGGGATGGCATTGACCTCAATCATAGCTTGTGCCGTGTTCGATCCACATTGATTGGACACCTCCATTTCGAGTGTGAAGCCCTGCGAACCCGACGGTTGCTCAAACACCAGTGAATCACCCGATTCCAGCAACAATTCCATGCCGTCAAGGCTCCATTGCAACGCATCCACCATGCCCTCTGCCGCATTGTAAATCCCAATATCCAATGGTACGCAACCCTCGTTTTCAGACAGAGTGAATGCCGCTATTGGAGGGGCCAACCATTCTACGTCCTGTTGCGCAGTGTCCGCACACCCCCATTCGTTGACGACGGTTAAGGACAATTCAAGAACACCTGCGTCTTCGAGCAATACACTCACGTCTGAAGTCGTGCTGATCAGACTATCAGCCAACCACCAAGCATAGGACTCCACATCCGTAGACATTGAAGTTGCCATCAAAGCTTGACCAATGCACTGCTCATCGATGAACGGAAACGCCGATTCGGGCACACTCCGCATGTGCACAGTATGATTCTCCGAATTCAAACAACCTGTCAGCGCATCCTCCACTTCGTAGGCAACTACCCAATCACCTGCACCAATCTGAGTGTCGAATTCGCCGGCCTCCGCGTCCAAAATTCCCGCGCCGGTCCAAATTCCACCAGTAGGCATTGCCAGCGGAAGGGTTTGGTCCGTGTCTCCCAGACAGAAGGTGCTCTCTGCTGCCATCGCAATCACCGGTAGATTCAAAACTTCAAGGATGCGTTGGTCTGAAACGAGGCATGAATTTTGTCCCCCCGACAATTCAAACGCATACATACCGGGTTCCAATAGAGCAAGATCAACAGCGCCCGTAAAAGCATCAATCAGAGCTTCTTGTTCCAATGGTCCAACACCGCTCCAAGTCGTTTCAAAATCATGACTTTGCGACTCCAGCTCTACCCATTCGTTGCCCGCACAAAACGCCGTGTCTATGCCTGCAAAAATGGTCGGTAGCGGCTGTACCGTCAACTGCATGGTATCGGCATTCGTGCAACCTGTTGCGGAATCGAGGTAGAAATATTCCACTTCAAATAATCCCAATCCAAGATTCGCAGGGTCCAATGCCCCACTCAAGTCAACTAGACCTGAAGCCAAACCCAAGCCGAAAAAACTTCCTGATCCGAATGCGTCCGTCACGGGCATGCCCGACGGCAAAACCTCCTCAAACGATTGATCACAGAGCCAAAGATCTTCACCCGCAAAAACATCGGGCAAGGCGTTGATGACAACGCTCCAAGATGCCTGACCGGCGCAGCCATTGGCATCCGTTGCGACCAAGTCAACTTCGAATATACCGGGTGCATCCCAGATCAAATCCGCAACGCTGTCGTTGGGCAACAGTATGGATGCTCCAGGTGACGACCAATCCAATGCAGCAATGGGAAAAGCTGCATTTACTTGCACAGCTGCATGAACAGAATCGCCTGTACAGCCGTTACCGGGAACCGACCCCGTCACTTCCGGCAACGCATGGATGATCAAGCTCACCGTATCGGTCACGAGGCAAGAGGCTTCTCCAGAGGAATAGATGTATCCGAATTCTCCTGTGTTCAACTCAGTTGAATTTACGCTGCCTGCAATGGAATCTATGAGAGCTGGTCCCGACCAAAAACCCGTCGAACCGATCGAAACAGGCAGCTCCAAAAAAGCAGTCCCATCGCACGCCTCCAATTCCGAAGTCAAATTCAGCACCTGCGGCGTCACCACATCCAAGGTTGTGGTATCCGACGCGCTGCAACCAAAGTCATCGACAAATCGATAAATCAGCGGCCACGTTCCAACGCCCAATTCGCTCGGAAAAAAAGTGCCATTGCTGAATACTTGTGCAGCTTCAGGCAGCTCCCACGTACCACCCGCTGGTGTCGCCTCAGGAAAAGAAGCGGCTATTTCCTGGTCGCAAGTTTCAAATGATTCCGCCGTCGAAACCACTGGATTGGCGCGTATGATGTAGGTAGCATCCACATCACCAGAACAACCTGATGCATCGGTGACTTGCAGACTGACCGCCAATGTGTCTGGCCCCGATAAAGGAGCATTGACAAAAAATTCATCTCCTTGGGCAAAGACTCCGGAGCCACTCCAGGATAATTCGTAGTCATCGGATGTTGTCCCGCCCCAAGGCTGCGCCAGAAGTGCGAGGGTATCTCCAGGGCAATTGTTCGTTGTCAGGTAGTCCACCGTCGCTGATGGCAAAGGGCGAATTTCAATCCAAACCGTATCCTGCTGGGCGCAACTCCCTTCGCCCGCGTGAAACACAACGGCATGCATTCCTTCTGAAAAATCAGAAGTTTGGATCACAGGAGATATTGAATCGACCACTCCTGTGCCCGACCACCAACCACCCAAATTCGGGTAGAAATTGTCCAACGTTAAGATCGGCGTGCCCAGGCAAATTGAACGGTCAGGACCTGCTGCTATCGAATCCAGAGGAGTGACATCTACCAGGATTGAATCCGCATTCGCACAGCCCGACGAATTTGTTACGGTGTACGTCAGCGAATGGCTTCCCTCGCCGACCAATCCCGGGTTGAACGTTCCCAATGCATCAACTACACCTTGGCCTGACCAGACCCCCATTGATGGGTCAGCCATCGGTGCATCAACCTCTACATTCTGGTCGCAAAATTGCCATGCCTCAGGCAGCGTAATTTCAGGCAATTCAATCGGCTCGATAAATGCCGAGCCCGCATCCGTGCACCCTTCATCATCGGTTATTTCCACAAGAACAAAAGAAAAACCCTCATTCACTTCAGCGATGAGATAGGGTTCATTGGATGCCGTAAACTGCACGCCATTCGACCATCCATAGGTGTATTCATTACCTGCAGCCAGCGTTCCGCCAGCGGCGAATACTTCAAACCAAACGGTATCTTGATCACACGCTACGCTCTCCTGCGTAGATAGCAGAGCCACTGGATGTTCCAACACGGTCCAAACAATGGTGTCAGCAGTTGCGCACGAAGCTGTTCCAACCTCATAAATAAAGACGCTCTGGCCAACCTCCAATTCACCAACATCCACCACGCCCGAATAAGGGTCGATGAGGGCTGGACCGCTCCAAACACCCGATTCCACCTCCTCAAATCCAGATAAATTCAACCAATCATTCGTCTCACAGACGGAACTATCACTTCCTGCTTGGGCCCAAATCGGCTCATTGATCTGCACGACCGCAGCGTCGAAAGCCGCGCATCCATTGGAATCGGTGTAATGGTATTCCAATTCGGTGACTCCAGGGGTTAAATCACCGGGATTGAAGAAACCTTCAGATACAAACGGCCCCTCCCAAGTCCCTCCAACTGGCGAGCCTTCGGGAAGCTGTTCCATGAAATCTTGGTTGCAAACCGCAATACCATCTGGCGCTAACACCTGAGGCAGACCGGCAATGGTAAAATCAAATTGAGCTGTCCCAGAACACCCTGCTGGCTGCAACCAAGTTGGAAAAGGATCGAGTGCTACCGAAGCGCTGACAGCGTAATCGCCGGGGACCAAACTCAAATCGGTGAGGTTCAAAGTGCCCCCTTCCGCTGAGGTGTCATTGAAAACCCATTGGGTACTCGTGACATTCCCCCAGGACTGAACCGCTGCCTCCAATTCCACAGGCGCACCTTCGCAGATAACATCATCCCCCGTTATGGAAATGCCTGGAACAAAATAAGAATACACTTGGAAACCTCCGCTTGCTGAGCAACTCAACGTTTCGTAAACATTTGTGCCTTCGACGCCTCCAATGATCGAATTTTGCATTTCGTACACCGCAATGGAGTCGCCAATCATCCCTCCACTTAAAGGGGTCGCCGATGAGCTCCATGTATATGTTTCAGCACCCGATGCGTTCATTTGAACCGATGCGCCTTGGCAAATCCAATTGTAGTCTGACTCAACGGTCACCTGCGGCAATGCCCGAACTTGAACAAAGCTCGTATCGCTGCTCGTTCCGCAGCTGTTTTGGGCCCATGCAATGATCTCCTTTTCACCCTCCTCCTCAAATGGCAGGTTCAATGGCGCCGGAAAAGACGAAAACGTACTATCTCCATTGATGATCCAAGCAAAATCAGAAAGGGACGTATTGCCTGGATTGACATAAACCAGGGATTCCCAAACGTCATAGGCGCATATCTCACCCCCATCGGAAGCGTTGACTGAAGGTGTGCCAGCCGCATTTGCATAGGTCGTTGACGAGACTGCGGCGCATTCATCAAAACCAGCGGCAGCTATTGTCAATTCTATTTGGTAGGTAACAGGATCTAAAAAGCTAATGGAGGGAGCTTGATCCGAGGCTAAACTCCCAGCATTCCACTCAAAATCTCCTCCTAAAATCTCCCAATGGTAGCTAAAATCGCCACAACTCGGAATGGGCGCATCACTGAATAAGGTCGCCATCACCGGGGTACACAGGCCGTCGGCATCTACGTCAATCTCAAACGAATCCAATGCATCAATGGCCTCACAAGGCACGGCGCACGGCTGTGCATTGGCGCGATTAAACGGATGCAAAACCGCGAAGGCGCACAGCCAAATAAAGCTCTGCATTGGACTGATCTTCATGATATTTCGCATCGGATAGATAGACATCATAACCCCATACGAAGGAAAGCACGGAAACGTTTCGAAATCGGACGGTTAAAGAGTAGACGTTCGTCATGCCATTTGCGCCCAAAAAAACACTTAAATTTAGAACATCATACCCGGCGACCATGAAATCAGCTCTATACGTCTCAATCATAGGAATAGCGTTCTTGCTCCCTTTCCTGTTTGCAAACTCAGCTATTGGTCAAACTCCCGTCGTTTTTGAATACACCGGAGAAGTCGAAACATACGTTGTCCCCAGCTGCGTCGCCCAAATTGAGGTGATACTGCAAGGAGCAGAAGGAGGAGGTCCAAATGGAGGAAACGGATCCACCGTTTCAGGAATCATTGATGTCGTTGAAGGCCAAGTTTTGGAAATCCGAGTTGGCGGCGAAGGTGGTTGTCCAGGTGCTGGATTCAATGGAGGTGGCAGTGGAGGCTCGGCGAACAACAATTCCAATGCAGGTTGCGGTGGTGGCGGCGCCTCGGACGTTCGTTCCGCCCCCTATCAAATGGACGATCGCATCGCATCGGCGGCTGGCGGAGGAGGAATGGGAGGAGGAAACACAGATGCCGAAGCTGGGGTTTCGGGTTGCGCCAGCGGAGGAGATGGAGACAGTCCTTTTGGACAGGGAGGTGGCGGAGCCACAACCAATAACGGAGGAGCCGGAGGTCCGCCGTGGATCGGTTCAGGCAACAATGGAACCCCCGGAAGTTTGGGCAATGGGGGCAACGGAGCGATCGATCCATGCTACAATGTCGGTCCCGGCGGCGGCGGCGGCGGCGGAAAATACGGCGGCGGCGGCGGCGGAAGCGATTGCTACGCCTCTGGCAACCTTGGTGGCGGCGGTGGCGGCGGCGGTTCGAGTTTGACTCCCACTGGATTCACTTGCACCGGAGGGAACACTTCTGGTAACGGAAGCATCACCATTGTGCCTCTGGGCGGGATTGGAATGACCATTGAACCGCTCAACCCACAGTATTGCGAGGGAGACTCCTTGTTTTTAAACTTGGCTGGAGCGGACAATTACGAGTGGCTCGAAGCCGATGGACTGAGTACATTGGAAGGCCCAGACGTTTGGGTCAGCCCCGATACGACCACGATTTATAGCGTCATTGCGTCAAATGAAGAATGCCTCGATACCGTTGAGGTTACAGTCACCGTGGTCCCCTACCCTGTATTGACCGTTGACCCCGTTTATGCCACTTCGTGCAATGAGCCCATTCAATTGTTCGCCACCGGCGCCTTTCAACTGGCGTGGACCCCGGTCGAAACACTGAGTAATGGCTACGGCCCATTCACCACGGCAACCCCAACCGAAACGACTACCTACACCGTCACCGGGACAAATCAAGGGTGCAGCAGCACTGAAACCATCACCATTGCCTACCAATTGGAGGTTGAATCCACCGAATACTTTTGCGAGGGAGGAAGCTACTCTTTGCCGGATGGAACAGACGTGGAAGAAGAAGGCACCTACATCGCGAATTATGTTTCGACTGAAGGCTGCGATAGCATCGTAACAGTCAATCTCATTGAGCAGTCTACCTATGATTTTCAAATGCCCGTTCAGCTCTGTGCTGGCGAGACCTTTACGTTGCCCGACGGCACCATCATCAATGAGCCGGGGACGTATCCGGTGACCATGGAAACGGCATTGGCACAATGCGACAGTGCCATTACCACCGTGGTGTCCATCTTGCAACCGTTCGAAACGCAAACCACGCTCGCCCTATGCGAAGGCGAACCCGTTGAACTTGGAGATGGCACAATCATCACAGAGGAAGGCGTGTACGTGACCGTTTTGACCTCCTTAACCAATGGGTGTGACAGCACGGTCACATCAAATGTCATCTACCAACCCAATTATGACGTGGCTGTGAGCTTGGAAGAATGCGACGATGGTTCGTACCTGTTTCCCGATGGCACATTGCCCACAAACTCGGGGGTTTTTGGCTTTGAACTCCAAACCCTTTTGGGGTGCGATAGCAGTGTGACGATAGATCTCACGCTAAACCCGGCTTATACCATCAACTATCCCGATGAATCCTGTGCAGGTGATGGGTACCAATTGCCTGACGGCTCCAACGTGGACGCAACCGGTCTCTACACATCAAATCTCACATCTTCTTTAGGCTGTGACAGCATCATTACCGTCAATTTAGTCGTCAACCCACTACCGGAGGTTTTGAGCGGAGCGAATGAAAGCTACTGTCCTTATGACGGTGACATCGTGCTTTTTCCTTCGCCTGAAGGCGGCGAACTTACTGGCGATTTATTGGATGGCAACACCCTTATTCACGCCGGTGCTGAACCCGGCGATTACCTCGTGAGCTACACGATTGTGGATGGCAACGGATGCTCCAATACAGATGCAGTGAATTACACGTTGGCGGACCCCATCCTCCCATCCTTCACGTTCGAAATGATTTGCAACGAATTGGCCTTGGTCAGCACAACAAATGACCCCAATGAAAACTTTGAATACCAATGGTACTTGAACGATGAGCTTGTCGCACTCTTTGCAGAATCCTCCTATTTCTTTGATCAAACAGGCACTTTCCAATTGGGCCTCACCGTCACTGACGAATATGGATGCAGCTACAATCAAACCGATGAAGTGCTGCTCCAAAATGCCCTTGATCTCTCTGGCTTTTTTGTCCCGAACGTCATTTCACCGAACGGAGACGATTACAATCAAAAATTCATCATTCCCAGTGCCATCTCCTCCTGCCTGAATTACACCGTTTCCATTTTCAACCGATGGGGACAACTGGTGTATACCATGACTCCGCAAAGCGCTGCGTTTCAGGGCCTGGATGAAAATGGCAATGAACTGCCGGAAGGCTCTTATTTCTATATCATGGAGATTTTGGAATATCCATGTGCTGAGACTCCTGACCTGCAAGAGTTCTGCACTGGAACCATCGCCATTTTCAGAAACTAAAAACCAGCAACATTCCTATGAATCAGCCTTGCCCGACACCAATCCTTCGCTCGATGAATCTCATTTTCATGCTCATTCTATCACAACTGAGCATCGCGCAAAATGATGAAGCCATCACCTTAGGGTTTTCTTCTGAGTCTACTGAAGTTTTGGCTGAGTCCGTGAGCGAAATGATCGCACTCGTGGCTCCGGGAATGGAAAACAATTCCGAACTCAATGCACTGATGCTTGATCGCATCCAAAAGCTAAAGCAGCAGACAAAAGATGCCAACCTAGAAGCCTCGGAGGTACAATTGTGGCGCAAAAAATTTGACCTCACAGAAGAACAAGTGCACTCATTGGATCGGATTTCGCAGCGATTTTCCAACTTATCTCGCGGAAATAAGCGTTGAATCACGACGATATTCGATGCGCCCACAAACTGTTGGCCCTCACAAACACATCATCACGTAATATAACTTGATTCCGTTCCTTAGAATAGGTATTTTCATTGCGTAATGCAGCTCACCACATATCAAAACTTGCAACTCCGGGATGCCATTGAATTAAAATTTGATGCACCGATCAGAAACCAAGCAGATTGTCAAAATTTGTCTGCCTTAATCGAAGAGAAAACCGACAAAAAAGTAAGCAGTCATACACTTCGACGCTTTTTTGAAATTGTGCAATGGCACGGCGAGTTTCGAGTGAAAACATTGGATATTCTTGCTGATTTTGCAGGGTTCAGCACCATTTCTGCTTTCGTTAGTGAATTGCGCTCGCAGGCGAATATCAGCCAATTCCTGAAACGAAACGAGCATAAAGATTCAGACGTTTACTTCTATGAACAACTGATCCAAAATGCCCCGAGCATTGACGCCATCATGGTCGTTGCAACAAACATTCAAAAGGCACTCGTGCAGAAGGATCTGGAAAGAGCCAAGAACTTCTTACGCCTTCTTTCCCCCCTGAATGACAACCCGAAAAAGCATTACAATGCATTGATGCTGTTCTCTCAATTTGTCGGTCCGACATTCTATGAAATAGAAAATGAGAATGTCATCAAACAACTCGTAGAGGAGACGCCCTATTCAAAATTAGTGCTGAGCAACTTTGTCCCGGTTCTTGAAATAGAAAGAGGGTTCGGACTCCATATTAAAATGATGTTGCGTTACTCTTCAGACCCTGAGGAACAAGCCTATGGAAATTCGCTCCTTGCAGCGCAAGCATGGCGTTCCGGGAACCAAAATCACGCCAAGAAACTCACTCAATTATCGATCAATAGCAGCAAACAGGTCAACCCAATTCCTCCCATCTTAAAAGGACGGATTGACTTTCTTAGCTTAATCCAAAAGAATGGCCTCAAAACGAATTTCGATCCTTCCCCTCTTTCCGCACCGAAGTATCAAGAACTCTTCTATTTCAAAGCGATTGCCACGGAAGTTGTGCTTCTAAAACAAAAAAGATGGTGCGAACAGATGTGCAATCTTATCAACCTTGAAGCCGTTGCAGCCAACAATTGGATTGAACAAAGCATTTTGAATATCCTCGAAATTGCCGCCTTTTATGGCAACCATCGGAGGTTATCAGCTGAACAGATCCGACAGGGGCTTAACGAGAAGAAAGAGCTCATTTGGCCGAAAGATCATCGTCCAACCGCCCATGCAATGATTAAAATTGTTGAAAGTGAATTGGATTAGAAATGCAAAGAATTCACATCCAATCGGACTCGCTTTGTTCGATTGAAGCCAATGACCAATCATAAAGTTGCCGAGCATCAGCCTCATTGAGGTATTTGAAAG
>ERZ807291.6859-NODE-6859-length-13540-cov-7.642492_pt1 | contig 13540 bp, 11 predicted proteins | sample MGYA00521257_ERZ807291 | MGnify/ENA primary metagenome ERZ807291 (study PRJEB31413, sample SAMN03169783) | marine metagenome | biome: Marine; feature: Water; material: Subsurface seawater | place: North Sea | collected 2011-04-28 | depth 1 m m ...
ATCCAGAGTATTGGGGCCAAAAGGGCCATTATGGAGTGGCCATTCTTAGCAAAAAGAAACCTATTGAAGTTCAAAAAGGGTTTATAAAGGATACCGCAGAAGATCAGAAAAGATTTATTCAAGCAAAATTTAAGTGGGGCAAGAAAATTATTACGGTTATGAATGGCTATTTTCCCCAAGGGGAGAATAGATCCCATGAAACAAAGTTCCCAAAAAAAATAAAGTATTATTCTGATCTTAAAAAGCATATTAAAAAGGTACAAAAAACTGAAAAGAATTTGATTGTTATGGGTGATTTTAATGTTGCACCCTCTCCATTAGATATTGGTATAGGGGAAATTAATGCTAAAAGGTGGCTTAAAGATGGAAAAACTGCTTTTTTACCAGAAGAGATTGAGATGTGGAATAGCATCAAAGACCTTGGTTTTATAGACTCCTGGAGAGAACAAAATCCATCAGAGGATTCAATCTATTCTTGGTTTGATTATCGCTCAAGGATGTTCGACGATACTCCAAAAAGAGGTTTAAGAATTGATCATATTATGATTTCAAAAAATCTGGTGCCTGCCATGCAAGAAACTGGGATAGACTACGAAGCAAGGGCAATGGAAAAACCCTCTGATCACTGTCCAATTTGGCTGGAGTTGAAATGAAAATTTTTAAAGATTTTACATTTGAGGCGGCTCATAAACTTCCTTTGGTGCCACAAGACCATAAATGTTTCAATCTGCATGGTCATAGTTTCAAGGTACGAGTCTATATAGAAAGTAACATCAATGAAATGGGATGGGTAATGGATTTTGGTGATATCAAATTAATATGCAAGCCTATTATTGATGTTTTAGATCATAGCTATTTAAATGAACTTGAAGGCCTAGATAATCCTACGAGTGAAAATATTGCAATTTGGATTTGGCATAAGCTTGAAAAAAAACTTCAAGGCTTGTCTGCTATTGAGGTAATGGAGACTTGTAATTCTGGGTGCATTTACCAAGGACATTAAGCCTATGGATTTAAAAAATTTTTCTACTCAAAAATATACTGTAGTTAAAGATATACCTAGATTTGTAGAAAGTGAAAATTTTGCATCTCCATTTGGTCTTCAGTGGAATACCTTTAAAAAAGTTCAATTAGATTCTTACACAAAAACTAGCATGTCAGAAGATAGGGTGAGAACAGCTTTGCAGATGCCTTTGGAATCAATCAAGGGTTTAAAAATAATAGAAGCTGGCTCAGGTGCAGGGAGATTTACAGAGATACTCTTAAAATATGGAGCAATTGTTTATTCCTTTGATTTGAGCAGTGCTGTGTCAGCGAATTATGAAAATAATATGCCTCATGAAAATCTTACTATCTTTCAAGGAGACATTGAAAATATTCCATTTAAAGATAATTTTTTTGATATCTCGCTTTGCTTGGGAGTGATGCAGCATACTCGAAATTTTTCCTTAAGCTTGGCAGAAGTTGCCAGAGTAACAAAAGATACAGGGACAATAAGCTTTGATCACTATCAGACACATATTGGGCACTACACTTCTCTATATTTAGTCTACTGGATGTTTATTAAGCAGTTACCTAATAATTTGCAGCTTAAAGTAACTAATTTTTTAACTGCAATGTTCTTTCCAATTCATTGGATTTTTAGAAACTACCCTCTGATTCAATGGTTGCTTAGAAGAATTAGTCCAATTAGTTTTTATTATGGAATGTTCGATCTCAATAAAGAGCAGCATTATGAATTATCTAAACTTGATACTCACGATAAAAATACTGATCACTTCAAGAGAATGGTATCCGCCAAGCAATTAAATAGAATGATTAAGGGTTTTCTATTTAAAAAATTTAAGATTTTTCAGGGAGGCACTGGATTACAGTGCATTATCACTAAATAGATTTTTTTAACTTTCTCTTTAACTGAAAAAAATTTCTCAGCAGATCAGAACTTTCTGCTCGCTGGAGCCCATAATCATATGAAACTTTATGATTAAGATATTCATGATCTAAAAAATTATCTACAGAAACTATAGCGCCGATTTTTGGTTCTAATGCTCCGAAATATAAGTTTTTAATCCTAGCATCAACAATTGCCTTTGCGCACATATGACATGGCTCGAGAGTAACGTAAATATCACAGTTAATTAATCTATAGTTTTGGATGGTCTGACTAGCATCATTGATAGCATTAATTTCAGCATGAGAAGACACCGAGTTCTTCTCTATAACTTGATTAAAACCTTTTCCAATAATTTTACCATCTTTTACAATCACTGCTCCCACAGGGACTTCATCATTTTGAAATGCAACTTCCGCCATGCTCAAAGCCTTTGACATAAAATAATCTATGGTTAAATTTGACATTACATACTAGGATTTTGAAGTTGAAGTAAATTACAGAAACTTAGCCCATTCGTTAATTGGTCTTCTCTCAGATACTAGTGAATTAACTGGAGCGTCTTTATCTTGATATCCTATAGACATTCCACAAAATAAAATATCCTCATCACTAGCTTTAACAAATTGAGAGACGCTATCATGCTTTATAGACCATGCTTCCTGTGCGCAAGTATCTAGACCAGCTTCTTTTGCTAACAGCATAAAGGTTTGTAAAAACATTCCAAGATCAGACCACTGTGGTGGGCCCATCTGACGATCAACAAAACAAAAAAAAGCACATGGGGCATCAAAAAATTTAAAATTCTTCATAACTTGGTTCAATCTTCCCTCTTTATCATCTCTTCCAATTTCTAATAACTCATACATCTGTTCCCCTAATTCAAACCTTGATGTCCTATAAGGCTCTTTTAATTTAGGGGGATAAATATCATATGCTGGTGTCTCAGGCTGATTCCAAGATTCTTGAAACGATAGAAAATCATTCATTGAGTTATTATTTAAAATAAATATTTTCCAGGGCTGAAGATTTCCACCGGAAGCAGATCTCGATGATTTGATCAGCAAATCTTTTATTAAATCATTTGAGACCTGGGTCCTGGTAAATGCCCGGACTGATGATCTTGATAAAACCGCTTCTGTAACTTTCATATTAAATTTAACTCCAAAAATTTCTAACTACTTTAAAATAATATTTAGCAAGCAATAATCTAGTAATATAACATTAGAAATATATATTTAATAAAGTAAAAATGAAAATCTGTTTTGTGGTTAATGAATGTGATTTTTTTTATAGCCATAGGCTCTTACTTGCTCAAAAATTAACTGCAGATGCAGACGTAACTTTATTAACAGACACCTCGAGAACCTCATCCAAGATAATTCATAATATTCATGAAAGTGGTATTAAAATTCATGAGCTAGCCAGCAGAAGTATAAATAAAGGATTTTTTGGGCATTTATCATATTTGCTAAAACTGCATAAGTCGCTGCAAGCTATTAAACCAAGCCATGTTTTTTTTGTAACCTTAGAAATATCTTTTTTTGGAGCATTAAGCAGCTGGTTGAATAAAAATGTTCATACTTTTTATTTAATAACAGGTGTTGGACCATATTTTTTAAATAGCGGTCTTAAAAAAAAACTTATTTTCTATATATATAAGCTAATTTTTTTCTCTAAACGGATTGATAAAAATGCCATGTATATATTTCAAAATAATGAGAATAAAGCACTTTTTTTAGAACGTGGATTTGCTAATGCCAGGCAAGTAAAGCTCATTCATGGAAGTGGCATAGATTTAGAAAAGATCCCGTTTAAATTACGAGATGGCAAAAAACCACTTTCCTTCCTTTTTGCATCGAGGCTTGTTAAATCGAAAGGTTTAAATGAGTTTGTTAAGGCTAGTCTCGCAGTAAAAAAATTATATCCAATGGTAAGAATAAATATTGCAGGAAATCTAGACTTAAATGATTCAGATAGTATTTCTGATGAAGTATTTAATAAAATAAAAAATTTAAAGGAAATTAATTATCTAGGCAATCTTGATCATGATGATATGCTGAAACAGTATCTAAATTCAGATATTTTTGTTCTTCCGTCATATGGCGAAGGTCTTCCTAAGGCTGCGATAGAAGCCGCTGCATCTGGCATGCCCTTGATTCTATCAAGAACATCAGGATGTCTAGAATGTATAAACGAAGGAGAAAATGGAAGTTTTATCGCTATAAAAGATTCCGCAAGTGCTCAACAAGCAATGGAATTCTTTATTAAAAACCCACAAAAAATACCTCAGATGAGTAAATATTCTAGGGAGCTTGTTAATAAAAAATTTGCATTGGAGGAAATTTATCCGGTATATAAAAAATTAATAACATGAACTAAAAGAGGGGTTAAATTTTTTTACCCATATCATAAAGAATATTAATCCCGCCGTCCTTTCAGCATTATTATAGAGCGATGTTTGCTTTGAAAGAAGTGAGTATGCATAATCATGGTTAAAAATTTGAGGGTCTGACTCTTTAATTACAGATTGAAAGTATTCTTGCCACCTAGGTGTGGTAATGAGATTACGAAGAGGAATAGAGAAGCCTTGCTTGCGATCAAAATCAAATTCTTTTGGAAGATGTCTTCTAGCAAGTTTTTTGAGAAGAATCTTTCGATTCTTGGATGAAACCTTAAGATCCGAAGGGATTCTAGTAAAAGCAAAGTCTATAATTTTTTGGTCCAGAAAAGGAGATCGAATCTCTAAACCGTTTGCCATGCTAGCCCTGTCTACCTTTACTAAAATATCTTCTCTTAAATATCTCCTAAAATCATGATAAGTTGCTATATCGACAATATTACTGAACATTTTTGGATTTAATATTTTACAACTATTTGTATCCAAGGATTTAAGAAAATTAAAATTGAAAACCTTAGATTGGTCTTTAATAGAAAAGAACTCTCCTATATTGGGATACTCATGAGTAAGATTTGTGCCGAAAAACTCAATGGTTTTCTTGCCTTTAAATCCAATTGGCAGAAGGTATTGAGCAATGTCTGACAGACCTTTTCTATAAAAATATGGAACTGTAGAATAAGATTTTTGAATCCTTAATAATTTATTATAATGTGGATAGCCTCCAAAAAGCTCATCTCCCCCATCACCACCAATTGCCACTTTGCAATGTTTTGAAATTTCTTTTGACAGAAGAAAAGTGGGTATTATAGAGGTATCAAAAATTGGCTCGTCATAAAAATATGCAAGCTCCTCAAATATTGATGGGTCAATAGATGAAGCCTCAACCTCATGATGATTGGTCGAAAAATGATTTGAGATTAATTGAGCATGAATTGATTCATCAAACTCTTTATACCCAGGGAAACGGACCGTATAAGTATTTAAATTATTACTTACCTGAGATGCCATAGCAACAATCAAGCTAGAGTCTACTCCACCACTAAGCAATAAACCAATAGGAACATCAGACCGTAATTGCATATTAATTGAATCTAGCAATAAATCTTCAAGTTGATGAAGAGCTTCATCTTCAGACAAGAATACACGCTCTTTTTTCGCAATTAACATATCAATTGACCAGAATTGTTCAATGGATAATTCATGGGTTTGTGTATTAAGTTTTAAAAAATTGCCAGCCTCTAGCTTATTAACCTTCTCATAAATAGATAAAGAGCCCGCACTAAAACCATTGGCAAATAATTCAAAGAGACCCTTGGGAGAGATGTTTTTCTTAAATCCTTGAAAATTAAATAATGCTTTTAGCTCTGAAGCAAACATAAAAATTTTTTTATTTTTATCTGCAAAGTAAAATAAAGGTTTTTGACCTGAATTATCTCTAGCCAAAACTATTTCATTTGTTCGAGGATCAAAAATTGAAATTGCAAACATGCCTTGGAGCATTTTAAAAATACTAGTACCCCAATGCAGATATCCCTTCAAAATAATCTCAGTGTCTGAATCTGTACAAAATTTATATCCAATAGACGTAAGCTCGCTCCTTAGCTCAAGATAATTATAAATTTCACCATTGAAACTAATAATCAAACCAAGAGTATCCTCAATAATTGGCTGATTTGATCGCGAGCTTAAATCTATAATTGATAGTCTGGAGTGAGCCATGCCAACCGCATGATCATCTCTTGCCCACCAACCAGAATAATCTGGACCTCTATGGGAAAGAGTTTTGATGCCGAGTTTTAATGAATGAAGGTACTCGTCGGTTAGATTTTTAGGGGCGACATAACCCAGGATTCCGCACATAATTTATAAGATACTTAACTTAGAAACTTAATTACTAGTTAGCATTACACAAAATAACGTTACTTTCTTATAAAGCTTGATAATATTGCTCCCAATAAATATCCAGGGGCTTTAACTAAGTCATTAAAGATACCAAGTACGCCTATTATTATGAAGTTAAAGGGAAATAAAAATGTTGATTTGATGTCATGTGTGATAGGTAGATAGAGGCCTCTGTATGAAAAGGCAACCAAAAAAATGAGCGAAATATAAATTTTAGTAATGTGAGGAATGAACCAAATAGATTCTTCGACCCAACCAGCAATCACTGCATTCCATCTAAAAATACAAATAATGGATATCACAAAAACCATGAGCCTTAAGATATTGAATATAAAAGCATGTTTTCTCATGGTCCTCAAAATTCCCCTATTTACTATCAGAGCAACGATTAAGATTGCACAAAAAGATACTAAATAAATCTTAGTTATATTCGGAATAAAGTATGGACTATCCCATCCAACAATGAAATTCCATTTAGGTATAACGATGACAGATAAAAGAAGAAATAATCCCAGATAAATATCCTTGACTGTGTGTTGAATATCAATTCTAGTTGCATGAAGTTGGTATATGAACATTTTTTTTGAGCTTGAGACTGGGTTAGTGGGAATATTAAAGTAACTCAAGCAATATCCTTGAGGTGTATTCCATCTAAATAATGCTTTAGCTTTATTTCTCCATTCAACATCTCCGCCAGCTCTTACTCCTTCTTGAATTTTAAAATATATTTCATTTTTAATGATTGTGCCTGGCATAGATTCATGCCCAATGGCACCCCATGTAGCAGCTCGAAAAATCTTTTGATAGTATGTTTTTGCAAAATATTTAGTTTTACCAAAAACCAGGTCAAAATGATTTCTTTTGGCTGAGCTAATATAGTCATGCAGCCAATTTTCTTCCGGAATTGTAGTGGAGTCTAAAAATGCAAGCCAATGACCTTTTGCAACTAAAGCTCCTTTATTTGTTGCCTCATAAGGATAGGCTCTTCCTTGCTTTAAATTTTGAGGACTCCATTTTGCTGGCAGTAGATTTGAAAGAAAGTGCAAGAGTTTATCGCCCCGATAGGATCTTCCAACTCGTAAATATATTATTGGGATCGGGTAAGACAGATCTTGGAGATATAATTCAATCTGATCACCAGAGCTAGAATCTGAAATAATAATCTCTGATGGTAAAAATTTTTGGCTTAAAAGAGAGTCAAGTAATTTTATTAGGTTATCTAAATCATTAATTACTGGCACCACAATGCTTACAGTATCCTTTAGGCTCTCTTTAAATAAAATTTTATTATCTATATTCATCAAAAATTAAGAATCTAGTAAATAAACTATTTTTTATAGCCTAAGACCGTCCAAAATGGCACTCTTTCACTAAACTTAAGATTGGTAAATCCTGCTTCAAGCATCATGTTTGTGATCTCATCTTTTGTAAATCTTTGCTCAAGCCTTGTTGCAAATTTATCATGCGCATCTGTTCTTAAAATATAAAAAGGCTCATTCCGATACCAACTTAAGGGAAAATTAGAAACATTGATTCCAAGATGTTCGCAAATTAAAGCAAATCTTGAAAGCGGTAAATAAATAAATACAGCTATCAACTGTGAAATTAGAAATTTTAAAAAGAATGGTAGTTTACAGATAATAAGTCTAAAAAAATTAGATACATGGAAAAGTGCCTTATAAAATATAGGCTTATTATCAAATCTATAGTAAAGATATAGCAAAAAGGGAGCGCCTTTTTTTAATTTGGTGGAGCAGGATTCAAGGGCTAAGGCTGTATTTGGAATATGATGAAGTACACCTAAGCAATATCCAAAATCTTGAGATTCATCCTTGATAGAGTTGTTATCAACTCCCGCACATTCTGTAAAACAGTTATCATATTCAGCTAGGTTTTTTTTGGCTTGGTCTAAAGCAGCTTGGCTGGGTTCAATGCAATTTAATTTTTTAACATTGGGTGCAACGAATTTAGCCCATCTGCCAGAGCCACAACCCATGTCAAAGCCCTCAGAGTTCGAAAGATCGTTTAATGGAAAAATATGAAAATAGGCATCAAATGCTGAGAATAGAAGAGATTTGTCCATATCTTGATGATTAAAAGCGTTCCACTCTTTACCAAAATCACTTACAACCTTGTTGTCAATATTATTTTTTTGCTTCATGGGCACGCCTTCTTCATATGTTTGGATGATTAATAAACACTAATCACAGCTATTATAAGCTAGTTTAAATATATTCAGTTAGATTTAAGATAGTTGAAAAGATATATTGCCTGATCTTAAAAATTTATTCCATATTGGATGAAACATTTGAAAGGCGGCTAAGAAATATCTTGATAACTTTAAAATTAGTTAATAATTTGAATGAAAAGTTCATTCCAAGATTATTTAAATTGTCTATTGCTAGAGTTTTAGTTGCAGTAATAAAGCCTTTATTTAAACCCTCTTCCATGCAGCCATTTACTGTTAGTGTATCAAAACCAAATGAATTGTTAAAAAGAAATAAAAGTGATTCTGAGCTCATGGCAAGATGATGTTGTGCATCAGAGGTCAATAAGCTGGTCTGAAATAGATTAATTTCAACATTAAGCTCAATATCATCAAGATATATAATAATTGGGCAAAAAATCTTCACAGGACTCAAAAATTTCAGGGCTCTCATCAGCCCAAAGTTATTAGATATTTTTAATCTCGCTAAGTACTTCTCAAAGGCAGCATCAAGCTCTTTTCTTTCAATTTTCTTGAAGCAATGTTGTGTAACTCTATTTAATTCATGATATTTTGATTCCCAAAAATCTATAGCTTTTGTCTGCAATGCAATATCTAGAGAGTCAGAAAATAAATCCAGCGGTTTCATAAAAATTATTTTTTCTGCAGCCTCGGGAATAGCATGCAAAACTTTCTTAGGAGTATTAGCGCAATCATTTAAATAAAAGTTTCTTGAATTAGAGAAATAAATGTAGCTTGCAAATGGAACAACAAACTTAGGTTGAAATATTTTTATTTGAAGCTTTAAAGTATCAATTTTAGACAAGGCTGCTTTTCTTCTCCATCCTATATTGTCTCTACCGCCTTTCCAGGCAGCATAGCTAAACTGTGTTAGAAGTAGGTCCACAGGTCCTGTTAATTGATAAACTTCTTTTGCGCGCTGGTTAGTATTAATTTCACAATCATTTAAATTTAAAATTTTGTCATCACCTGCTTCAATCAATAAGCCTGAATCATAAAAACCATCCTTGATACAAGTAAGATAAACATCTTCTTTCAGGTGAAATCTTTGGTTATGAGGCAACTCTATAACATCTAGACCTTTGGACTCAAGAAAACCTTTCACTCTTTTATCTAGGGTTTCTTGAAAGACAATTTGAATATCATGATTGATCAAGGTCTCTAAATACTTTAGAAAAAATTTCACTGAAAAATGATCAGGGTGCTCATGCGAGATCCAGATATAAGTGGTCTTTTTTAGTAAGCTCAAAATATCCAAGGCATCATTTTCATGCAAAAGGTTCCAGCCTTTATGAAAAGCATCACCTTCAAACCATGGATCAGATAAAATACCCACACCTTGATACTCCAAGAGCACAGAGGCATGATTTACAAATGTTAGGGAGCTTTTCAAAGGGAAGTATTTTTTTCTCTTATTCTATCAAAAAAACCATGTTAATAAAAAGATACATTATTAATTTACCTCATTAAGATTTTCTGTTTTATGCGTCGCACACCAGCAAATAATGAAAATTTATCTTCATAGTAGTCTATAACTATTTTAGTTAAATCTGCGCTTACATTTAAGCTGTGTGGCCCTTTTGCACTCTCTAAGAAAATAGAACCACAATGGGTTTCAGAATAGTTTGTAGGTGATAATTCATTGATTTCAAGCACAGATAGAGACTCACCATACTGTCCTTCATTGTTCTGGCCAAACCTTAATAATTTACTATTAATTAAAGTAATGCCGCCTGCCATTCTTGCCGATGAGGGAGAGAAACAAATTGGACTGCTGGGATGTGGAAAAAATGACTTGGACAAATCATTTGAAATCCATAAATTAAGAATGGTGTGAGCATTATTGGCAAATCCAAAAAAAAGATACCACCAGCCACCTTGATTGTATAAAGTAGCATCAACAATACGTTTATCGTCTAAACCTTTAATCGGGATTTGAAATTGATCTTTTTCAAGTGACACTGCATATTGAGACGAGTGATTAGCTACTTCTGGCAATAGGTACTCTTGATTATTGTAATTAAATGCAAAAGGGTAAGAGTAATGTTTGCCCGTCATTAAAACTTTTTGCTCCCTATGATCTTTTAAGGATATCTCTAAAATATCTCCTAGCCCACTTTGATTTCCTAAAGCTTCAAGCCTGATACTCTTTCCATCTAAAGAAAAAAATGGGTCCGCATAAAAATTATAGTTATTTTCAATTGGAATTGTTGTCAATGCCGAGTTTGGGAGAGATTCTTTACCCTGAAACATTAACTTATTATTAGCAATAGCTACATTCCATCGTTTTTCATAAAAAAATCCATATATAATTTTTTTAATAAAGTTCGAAATTATTTTAAATACAAATAAAAGAACAGTCAGATTTGAAGGCAAGCGATAATTTTTTCCATTTTTTAAAATTACTATCTCTTTATTCTGGTTGAGGTTAATTATTGCGGTTCTAAGCAAGTATTTTGAAACTGAATAAAAATTAAGCGCAGTTTGCTTATAAGAAAAATTAATAACTTTTGATTCAGCAAATGCATATATAGTTCCCGCATCAAGCTCATTGGAGATTTTTTGAACGATTACTCCAGATTTCTTTTCTCCATTAAATATCTCATAAAAGCCAGCTGGGCGGCCTCTATATTTGGAAGGATTCCCATGATGAAAAGATAATACATTTAACTTACTTAGCTTTTCATCAACTGTCAGTAAGTGCATTCCAAACTTAATAACAACTTCAATTTTTTGGTCAAAAAGTTTTGTAATAATTTTATTTGGGATAGTTTGCCAATTATTAACATAGCTAGAATCAAAATTAATTATTTCGGCATTGTGATCTGCAAAAAAATATTTTTTAGTCGCATTATTTTTTAAGGATAAAAAACTTAAAGCATAATAAAAAAAATTTTTTAAAATATTTTTTTTATTTTTGGTATTTAAACAGTTTAAAACACAAACGATCTCTATATCATCATTTGCATGGTTTAATGCCTGAATCTGCCATTTTGCTAAGCTTAAATGATCAGTGATAATTGCTGCGCGTAATTTCAATGGTTACCTCTGGTCTAAAAAAATTTTATGATGAACTGCAGAGTGTGTCCGCCAAGTCATTATAATTATAATTATAAAATTATTCATTGCTTATTGTCCGGCAAAAAATGTACTGAGACAATTTGCTTGTAAGCTTTTTAAGACTTTCGTTTAAAAAAGAGAGCTCCGTATGCTAAAGAAATAGTATATTTTAAAATCTTTGCAATACTGCTGCTTAATGCCAAAACCGAACTTTTATCTTAGGTATTTTAGAAAGCGAAGTTTTGAGGTCTTGCTCACGCTTTCTAGTGTCTTTAGATTGATCGAGCTTTTGATACTGAGAATGAAACTCAATGTAAAGTATATCAATATGTTGAATTACATTATTGGCAATCATATGCTCAAGGAGTTCTAACTCTGCTCCTTCGATATCCATCTTCACGATCACCTTGTCGAACACCTTTTTTTTCTGGGTTACATACTCACCAAAATTTATAACTTTTAGATCAATAGCTTCACTATGAACTGACTCGTACCACTTCGAGTTATGCTCTTGGACAAAAGAGCCACCTTCTGAGAACTTCCCGCCCTCGCTATCAGTTAATCCATAAAATTTAAAACTACCATCTGAAACTCCAACCCCAAGATTATGAACCAGGATATTTCCTGAGATCACATCTGATAGCTGCATAAGCTCCTGAAAGCAAAATGGATTTGGTTCAAAAAGTTCAAAAAAATATTAGGTTGGTAAAAATACCTCTTGAACCAAGTGAAGCCCTGTCCTAAATTTGCACCCAGGTCTATGAATAATACTTTATGATCCTTGTGTATCCAAAAAGAGTCATAGCGCGCCCAAAGTCTTTCACTGTATTGATGTAGCTTGCCAATTAGGATGGAAGCAATAGATTTGAGCATATTAATATTATATTTTATAGATTCAAATTATATGCTGAATCAGTGTGTCAAAGATTAATATATTATTCCCATTTAATAGCATCTAATAGCATCGATTTTTCTGCGATCACCCGGGTGGGCCAATCGGTTAGCTGTAGTAATTGAAACCGATCATATTCCAGTAGTAATAGAACCATGTTAATGGATTATTTTCTTTGCCGACTCTACTACTTTCACTCAATAGTTAACGAAAAAGTAACCCTTTGTGCATAATGGTTTGGTGGCAAATTTTTAGAATTTAAAGAGTATTTTTGTATAAAGCAGAAACTCTATCGTGATTCACATCAATTAATTCAAAATTATTTTTAATTAAAAAATTCGTGACGGGGGCAAGCGTGCTTTCAGACAAAACGCCTCGCTCATAACCTAAATCAGCAGTAATGAACTCAACTAATTTTATTTTTTCGCCTAGCCCTTGCAAGATTTCTGGTTCCGCACCCTCTGCTTCAAGTTTCAAGCATTTTATCTTGGTATTTATATAGCTATCTAATCTCACGCCCTTCACTAAAACAGTCTTTTCATAAGACTTTGGTTCAATTAGAGAGGAATCACCACCTTGAGAGCTTATATAAAATTTTATTTCAGTATCTTTGTTCCAGAGTGCTAAATTATGAGCGGTTGAAGGCAATACATTTTTATAAAGGCATTGAAATTCAACAGGAGATGGTTCAAAACCAAGATAATCTATTTGAATACCATTAAAATCAAACCAAAACTTCAAATCCCCAACATTTGCTCCGCAGTCTACAAAAATATCACCATCCGTAAAATTTATTTTATCTAGAAAATAAGATGCGCTTAAATTATCAAGTCTTCTTTTTATGCCGAATTCATATGCATCATTACATACAGTCTGATGACGAATTCGGTGTTTTAATGAAGGAAATGTATTATCTGTAAAAATAAAAGATTCTTTATCCCAGCTTAGCCTGGCGCTACTCTTTATAAGCATCGACTTCATATTAAATAAGGCAACAAATAACTTCTTATCTGTCCTAATAATTATCCATCTATAAAGATTAAAAAGGGGCTTAATAAGCAACTTCAAATGGTATTTAGCAAAGTGCATCTTGGTAAATGAATAATCTTTTTTATTCCCACTCAATAGTTGCGGGCGGTTTGCTGGAGATATCATATACAACCCTGC
>ERZ807291.6863-NODE-6863-length-13536-cov-141.909502_pt1 | contig 13536 bp, 10 predicted proteins | sample MGYA00521257_ERZ807291 | MGnify/ENA primary metagenome ERZ807291 (study PRJEB31413, sample SAMN03169783) | marine metagenome | biome: Marine; feature: Water; material: Subsurface seawater | place: North Sea | collected 2011-04-28 | depth 1 m m ...
TTCGGATGCGCCATTCCATTGGATTCATCTCCTTTATGCTCCGTTAGGGCGCTCAGCCTTTCGGTATCAGCAATTGACTCATCCTTTGGAACCTATCGGCGCCCAGGCAAGTAGCGACGAATCAGATTCAAATTGATTGGCCACAAGCTTGATGCCAAAAGCCGTCGCGGCTTGCTTGTATTGCATCCAAGACTGCACAGCATTGATCGGCGTGCCGGGCCCGTCATCGAACTGAATCGGACCATAAACATTGGCGGTGTAAATGAGATCCTCATGATCGCCGACCCGCTGGGTGGCTTCATGGCGAGCCCCGGCAGGCTCATAAAACCAAACGCCGGGCCCGTAGCCTTCCGGCGGGCCCGCTCGGTAACCAATGTGGCCGTTGAGCACTAGAAAATCGGCTGCCCCCAAATGGTAATGCGGGCCCGCCACGCCGTTATGCCGAACAATCAGTGAACTGACGCCCGTTTCTTCACTCACCCGCAACACTTTCAAGCCGATGTCCGGCAAGGTTGGGTCGACAATCCAGGCAATGGCGCGGGTATCGACAAAGTGCGGATGCACAAACTCAGCCGTCGCCGCTTGCGCATTAACCAAGTCACCGGCGCTAGGGCCTGCAATGGCCAGTGGCATGGCCGCGGTGTGCGCCGATTGCGCTCTGGGCTGCATGCATTCGGCCAAGGTATTGGGCACTAACGTAATGCCATGCGCGTCCGCGCCCTGTTGCAGGTCCATCGCCGTTAACAGACTGAGCACAGCGCGCTGCTCTGACAAGAACGCAACCGGGCCATAAAAATTTGCGAGGAATTCGGTGTCTTGCACCGCCTGCAATCCAGCCACGCAGGCATTGGCCGGCACGTAGCCCCAAATACCGGGGCCGATACTGCCGGCCAGCGGCCCGTCAATAAAGTTGAGTTCGCCCGAGAGGATGAGCAAATCCATCGCGCCAAGGTGCAACAAATTCGTCGTGCTAACGCCTTGATTCAGTTTAACAATCGCTGAGAACATGCCGCTTTCGCGACTGGCCCGCAGCGGCTTAAACTGCCAGCCTGGTGCGCAGGCCAACTCGAGCCAAGGTAATTGATTGGTATCGACGCCGCCTTCTATCCCGGTCGGGTCAAAATCTGGATTGTATTCTGCACTCATGCGGGGCCTGCCAATATCTGCTTTTCTTGCATCATACAATTAACCCCTCGTTGCGCAAGCTAACCGTGCGGCGGACCTTACCCGCCAGCGCTAACAGCAATGCCTGCTTGATCCGTTATCCTGCCGATGACGGCCGCTTGATCAAAGCCCGACGCCTTTAATCGAGCAACAAGATCCTGAGAGGCGTCTGGGGCAACGCTGATTAACAAACCACCAGACGTCTGAGGATCAAACAATAATGATTGGCGAGCCAACAGTTCAGGATCCGAAAAGTCCTGCGTGCGCACTAAAGTCGCGGCGCGCTGGTTCTTGTCATGGGCGGTGCTGTAAACGCCCAGTTCTGACAAACTGGTTAATGCCCCATTGAGCACCGGCAGATGCGGCAAGGTCAAATCAACGCCTTGGCCTGCCGCCAGCATACCCTGCAGGTGACCCGCTAGACCAAACCCGGTCACATCCGTGACCGCATGGACCGAAGGCGCTGCAATGAGTGCGCCTGCCGGTCGGTTAGATTGCAACATCATCGCAACGGCGTGACTGATCCAGGAAGGCGCTGCTTGCCCGCGCATTGAAGCGGCAAACAACGTGCCCGTCCCGAGTGCTTTGGTCAGGACTAAGTGATCATCCAACTGCGTCCCACGACTGGTTTTGATGTCATCCGGCGGCGCCCAACCCGTCACACTGACCGTGATATTGAGCTCAAGGCCTTCAGCGGTGTGCCCCCCGACCAACTGTCCCCCTTCTGCCTTGGTCTGGCTGAGCACGCCTGCCATGACCTGTTGCAGTAGCGATCGAGTGATGGATTCACTGCCGTAGGGCAAGGTTAGGTTGACCATGATCGGCCCGACGCGCCCGCCCATGGCGTAAATATCGCTTACGGCATGCACGACCGCAATTTTTGCCAGCACATACGGATCATCAATGATGGGGCGAAACGCATCCACCGATTGAATCATGAGTTCGCCAGCCGGCGGCGTCAGAACCGCCGAGTCATCGAGTACCCGCCCGCCATCAGGGTCCAGCTCAGACAGCACCTCGCTCAGGATGCTCGAGGCCACCTTCGCGCCACACCCTCGGCACTGCATATTGGGATCGAGCGCCTCCCCGTTCGACACGCTCGGCGGCGTCATCAACGGCAGATTTTTAAACGAATCGAGAAATTTGTAATCAATGCGGCGTTTCAGCCGCCAAAGGCTGCGTCCCGAACCCCAAAAAGGCCCTTTGTAGCCCAGCGCCGTTTGCTCGCCCAGTGCAATCAACGACAGAACCCGTTGCTGCGGCTTGAAGCGTATCAATGACTGACCGCGATGCATCCTCACTAGGTTTTTAAACAAAACCGGGGCCTGGCGGACGGCATAAACGCCGGCTTTTGGCCGAGCTTGCTCGACCATATCGGCGGCATCACCCACCGCAAAGACATTGGGATGGCTGACCGATTGTAGCTGTGCATTCACCGCGATATACCCGGATGGGGTACCCGCTAAATCACTGTTTTGCAGAAACGCCTGGGGCGCGGCACCCGTTGCCCAAAAGACCTGGTCGACCTCTAAGACAGCGCCACTTGCCGACGCCAGCTGGCCTGCGCCTTGGCGCACCGCACGAAACTGGGGTTGAAATTGGATGCCCTGCGCGGCCAGCGCGTTTTTAGCCTTCGCTCGCAGTCGAGGCGGCGCCTCAGGTAGAAGTTCTGCCGCAGCCTGACATAAATACAGGACCGGTTTGGGCAGACCATTTTTTTCGGCCTTGATGCCAAGGCGATGATTCAGTGCGAAGGCCAATTCAAGACCCGCCGCCCCAGCCCCAACAATGGCAAAGGCGCCCCCGCCGCGATATTGCTCATAGACCAGATTGAAACGCGCCATAAATCCGGAAATGGGCTTTACGGGCACAAGGGCCTCATCAAATTCAGCGAGATCTGTGAGCGCCGGCTCAATGCCCACGTCAATTGACAGATAGTCGTAGGCTAGATTGGGCCGATTCCTAAGTTCAATTTCGGAGCCACCTGGGTCAATGGCGGTTGCGGTCGCTAAAACCAAATCGGCGCCGGCAAATTGACACAGACGGCCTAAATCGATGTATAAATCTTGCTCTGGGGAATGTCCGCCAACCACACCGGGCAAGAGCCCAGAGTAGGGTGTTTCTCGGCTCGGGCTGACCAAGGTTACTTTCAAATCAGGCTCAGGGTGCATTCCGAGCATCCGCAGAACGCCAATATGGGCATGCCCACCCCCGAGCAAGACCAAATGTCTTAATTTTACCGCGGACGAGATCACGTTTTCGGCTTGAGCTGCTGAATACAATACTGGGCGAGCAATGCAATGGAATCCTCTGCTTCGGGGACCCGTCCAAGCAGCACTTGGAACACGTGCGGCAAGTCATCCCAGACCTTCAAGACGGCAGAACCACCCTGTTCAATCACTCGATCTACAAAGTCTTCAGCATCCGAACGCAGGACTTCGGTACTCCCAACATGGACGAGGATGGGCGCCAGCCCTGCCAGATCCCCATAGATCGGTGATGCCAAGGGCGCCAGTGGATCCCGACCGTCTAAATACGCGTTGGCCCAAGCCGTCAGTACGGCTGTCGATAGCATCACATCTTGATCGTCGTTGCGGGTCATGCTGTCGCCGCTGAGCGACAGGTCTAGCCAAGGTGATAACAGGAGTGCCGCTGCGGGCTGGGCGTACCCTAGGTTTTTGAGGTTCAACAAAGTGGCTGCTGCCAACCCACCGCCCGCGGAGTCGCCTGCTAAGATGAGGTTACTAGCCTCATAACCCCGATCAAGCAACCCTTGATACGCTTTAAGCGCATCGTCAACGGCTGCCGGGAAAGGATGCTCTGGGGCCAAACGATAATCGACCAAATAGACGGCAACGCCGGCAAGCTCTGATAATCGTCCCGCAAGTGCAATGTGGCCGGCTGAACCTGCCAGCACGTAACCCCCGCCATGAAAATACAATACCGCCTGCTGCGACGTGCAGGCATCATGAACGACTTTTTCAAGGCATAACCCGTCAAGATCGATCGTCTCGACCTGTACTCCGACACGGGGCTTGCCGGTGGCGCGCTCACTGGCGCCAAGTCGTTGCCGCAAGACCGGAATATCCGCCCCCTGCTGGATCAGCATCTTTTTCAGGGTTCGGCGGAGGAGAAAATTGATCAACGTCGCTCTAAAGCTCATAGTCACTCTCTATCAATAAAACTGCAGGAGGTTGTGCAGTATAATACACAGCTTGCCTACAACGCCCCCGGTGCACGGTTAAATATGACAATCCCTTTAATAGAGGATCCCGATCATCAACAGCTCCAACGGGATGGCCATTGGTGTGTGTATAGTCCCCCACTGATCGCGTTACCGAACCAGGGCTTTCCCGACAAACCCTTTTTCACAGCGCTTGCCTTTGACAACGCGCCGCTGGCCTGGCCGGCGCCAACCGATTGGCAACGTTTCCGGTTAGGGATTCAGTTTGAACGACTCTGGCAATGCGCCCTGGTGCATTTAAAGGGATATGAGTTGCTCGCCAGTAACCTTCAGGTGCAGGGGCCGGCCAGCACGCTCGGTGAATTTGACCTCATTGTTCGCCATGATCACGCCCTCGAGCATTGGGAACTGGCGGTAAAGTTTTATCTTGGCACTGGGGATACCACTCAAGAGACCGCTTGGTTCGGCCCCAATCCAACCGATCGACTGGACCTTAAGCTGCGGCGATTGCTCAGTCATCAAATGGCGTTGACCAGAACGCCGGCAGGCCAAAGTTTGCTCAAAACCCAGTTTGGGACATCAAATACTGAGGTCAAAGGGGTCGTCAAAGGCCGGCTTTTTCATCCTTTCACGGCTTGGCTGGACGCGCACTGGCGTTACCCCGAGACCATCACTGCCGATCATCTTCGAGGTTGGTGGTTAACGGACGAAGACTTTATCAAACGGTTTAAATTTAGCCCCCAGCGGTTTCGGCCGCTGACCAAACGAGACTGGTTGAGCGCGCTGCAACCGAGCCCGATCGATCAGCAGTTGACGGCCACCGAATGCATGGCAGCCCTATCATCTAGCCGGGAGCAGTACGCGCATCATATCGCGATGCTGGACGACAATGGCGTTGAGACGTCTCGAGGCTTTGTGGTGATGGCGCCGTGGCTGGCAATTACTCAGGCGCAAGACCGGGGGCTGTAACGTCGGTTGAGAGTTCCTGAAACTGGAGATCGTGCAGTGTTTTATACAGACCACCCTGCGCGATTAAGGCTTGATGCGTGCCGTATTCTCGAACTTTGCCAAGCTCGAGCACCATCACATGATCGGCCTCTTGGATGGTCTGTAGGCGATGGGCGATTAAGATGCTGGTGCGACCCTGCATCAAACGCTGCAAGCCCTCTTGAATCAACTGCTCGGTCTCGGTGTCGATACTGGCGGTGGCTTCATCCAAAATCAAAATTTCGGGATCGGCTGCCAGCACTCGCGCAAAAGCCAATAACTGACGCTGACCTTGCGAAAGATTGGCGCCACGTTCAACCAAGGGCGCGTCATAACCTTCCGGCAGCGCCTCTATAAAATGATGGGCATTTACCGTCTTGGCGGCCTCTACAGCCCGCGCTCGCGTGATCAATGGGTCGGACAACGTAATGTTGTCCAAAATCGATCCTGAGAAGATGTGAAAATCTTGAAGCACGACGCCAATCCTGCGCCGGACTAACCTTGATGGGATGTGTTGCAAGTCAATCCCGTCGAGAAAAATCATGCCGTCCGGAAAATCATAAAAACGGCCCAGCAATCGAATCATCGTGCTCTTACCTGAACCCGTTGGCCCCACAATGGCCAATTTTTTACCCGGCTCAATTGAAACACTCACGTTGTCTAATACCTGGGTGTCTTTCGAGTAACCAAAAGATAACCCTCTAAACTCGACCCGTCCCTCAAGACGCTCGGGCAATGTCGCTGGATGACTGGGTTCGCGGATTTGTTCATCCCAATCCAAAGCTTGAAAAATGCGCTCGCCGCTTGCCATTGCGCGAAACAAGACATTCAGCTGCTCACCCAACAAAACCACCGGTGTGAACAACATGTTCATAAACCGCGTGAACAAAATCACGCCGCCGAGGGACATCTCCGACTGCACAACCGACCCGCCACCGTAGTAGATGATGATGCCGAGGCCTATGGAGGCCAAAGAGTCATTGAACGCGCCATAGTAGGTGGTTAAATTGATCGAGCGATTTTCTTGCTCTAAGTTGAGACGGTTAATTTTGGTATAAGCCGCCCGATTCTGGTCTTGACGCTGACTGAGCTGTACCACCTGCATCCCCGAAAGGTTTTCTTGCAGAAATTGGTTGAGCCCGCTCACACTGTTTCGAACCTGTCGAAAAATCTCACGCGAGGCTTGCCGAAAAAAGTAAGTGGCCGATCCCACAACGGGCACCAGTAACAACAAAATAAGCGTCAGCTCGACACTGGTGGACAACATGATTGTGAGTGCCACAAAAAACGGCACGAACTCACCGACCAAGCTGCCAAGGCCCCGGAGCATTTCGTAGAGCGCTTCAACATCATTGGTCACCCGCGTCATGATCCGCCCGACGGGCACGCGATCGAAAAACGAACTGGGCCGAGACTCCAAGTGCGCGAACAGATCCTGACGCAGATCCCGAAGCGCTTTCACGATGGCGTCGATCAGCGTCAACCGGTGCCAGTGCCCCAGCAAGGCAACAATGGACATTAAGACAAAAAACAAACCACCGGCCACGTACAGCGCAGGCAAGCCAAAGGTTGCCTCCAATTGTTGGGTTAAGGCAATGAGGCCAAGGTCTGGCATGGGGCTGTTTGCGTCGCCAACGATGATGTAATCCACCAGCACTCGGCTGATCACGACCTCCATCAAAACAGCCGCAAAACTTGCCACCAAGACCAGCGCGCCGCTCACCCAAAGGCTTAATCGGTAGGGCACGAGCCAGGAAAGGACGCGTTTTAGCAACTGAAAATTCAGCACATTGCCCGACAGCTCAGCATCGAACATGGCGTGATCCCGGTCGGGCTTGTCGTCTTTTTTGGGGCCCGTATTCGGCGGGATCGTTTGATTCATCAAACCAGCTCCGGCTCAAAATCTGACCGCTGACCTTGGGTCTGCAGCCGCTCGAGTTCGGCGTACAGCCCGCCCTTGGCCAGTAAGGCATCATGCGAGCCTGATTCCATCAGGCGCCCCCCATCCAGCACCAAAATGCGATCGGTATGCCGCAGCGTTGAGACCCGATGACTGACTAAAATCGTGGTCTTACCCGCGCGCAAGCGCTTTAACCGACTCAAGATGTGTTCTTCTGTTTCAGTATCCACCGCGCTAAAGCAATCATCCAAAATCAGCACCGGGGCATTACGAATTAACCCGCGAGCCAGCGTCGTGCGTTGTTTTTGACCACCGCTCAGCGTAACCCCCCGCTCGCCCACCAAGGTGCTCATTTGCTCGGGGAAAGTCAGGACGGTCTCTCGCAAGGCGGCGGCATCGGCGGCATCCCAAATCAGGTCTAGGGCCCGCTCGGGGTCGTCATAACTGATATTTGCGGACAGGGGCTCGCCAAACAGAAAAGGATCCTGCAGGACCTGGGCAATCTGTGATCGCAGCTGCGCCAGCGCATAACGATCAATCGGAACGCCATCCAATTCGACCGAGCCCTCACTCAGCTCAAGCAACCGAGTACACAGTTTTAACAGGGTCGATTTACCCGAGCCCACCCGTCCTACAATACCAATGGACTCGCCGCGCTGAATACTGAAGTTCAAATCGGTGAGGGCCGGCACAACGGCGCCCGGATAGGTAAAAGACGCCTGCTTAAAAACAAATGCACCACCGATCAAAGCCGGCGCCTCGCCCGTTGGGCGGTCAATGATCTCGGGGGGGGCATCGAAGACCTCACACAGGCGTTCGACGCCAACCTTCGCCCGCGCCACCATCGTGATAAAAAAGCCGGCCATTCGAATCGGCTGTAACAACATATTCAAGCACGCAAGGAAAAAGATCAGGTCGCCCACACTCAAGGCCCCGGTCAGCACGAGATTGCCGCCGTAAACAATGATCGCCAGCTGCGCAAGCGCCGTGAGCCACGGCGTCCAGGCCGTCATCAGCGAATTGATTCGGGCTTGCTCATAAAATGCCGACGCGTATTGATTGTTGGTTTTAAAGAATCGTTTGATTTCGTTTTCTTCTTGGGCTTGAGCCTGGACCGTCCGAATGCCGCTCAGGTTTTCTTGGGTGTGGGCTGCGAGCATGGACAAGGATTCTTGCACTTGCTGGGAAGACTCGGCCATTTGCGTCGCCACGTACTGCGCGTAGAAATATAAAATCGGTAGAAGCGGCAAGATCAGCACCGTTAGGCTCACGGACTTAAACAGCATCGCCGTCATACCAAAGAGCGGCGCATACACCATGATGACGACTTGGATTAAACCGAAGGCGATTAGGCGTTGCACAAGTGAGATGTCTTGGATCGCACGGGTCATCAAATCCCCAACCCCAATACGCCCAAAAAACGCAGGCCCTTGAACCAAGACGCTGGCGAAGAGTTGCTCCCGCAGGTCAAAAGACACCTTCTGCCCCACGAGCCGGAAGGCCCGCCTCGCCCTCGAGACAAAAATAAATCTCAGGACAACCGCGCTGACAATGCCGACAACGATTTCCCAGATTTCAAGACCAAACGGTAGCGACTCTTCTTGGACGAGGGCGCCAATGGCATCGATCCCGAGCGCCACACCATAATAGGTGCTCACTTCGAAAAAGCGCGCTAAAAAAAACCCCACAAACCCAACCACAACCTGCCATCGATATCGGGCAATGTAGGGTACGAGGCGTAGCAGAGCTTTCAAAGCGGATTGTCCTAGGGTTTTGCCGCGCCAGTATGCCATAGATTACCCGCGCAGTGCGTTGACCCGCTGGCGCCATTTTGCCGAGCGGTTATACTGTGGGAAATACAAGGTGGTATGCGGTATGTCCGACGAACAGGTAGAAACAAAACTAGAGCGCATTGGCTGGCTGGTGTTACTGCTTGCCTTCACCAGTGGCTTTATCATCATGTCGGTGGAACTACTCGGCGGTCGCATACTGGCGCCCTACTTTGGCAGCAGCATCTACGTCTGGGGCAGTATTATCAGCATTTTTATGGTGGCGCTGGCCATGGGATACCTTATTGGCGGACGCTTATCGATCAATCGCCCCAATCTTGGCCTGTATGGTTTGTTTTTCTTACTTGCGGCCATTGGCTTATTGCCAATCGTCTTTTTTGCTGACAATGCCATGGATGCGGTCTTTTCCGCGATTGATGATCCTCGTTACGGCTCGCTACTGGCCTCTACCCTTTTGTTTTTCATTCCAACCGCGCTACTCGGTATGATCGCGCCCTACTCGGTTCGGTTGATGGTCGATAATACCCGGCACAGCGGACAAGTCGCTGGCGGATTATATTTCGTGTCGACCCTCGGCAGCGCCCTAGGCACCCTGCTCACCTCATTTTATTTGGTCCTGTGGTTTGACATGAATACCATTTTGATCACAATGGTCGCGGTTTTGTTGCTCGCCGGAAGCCTTGCCATCGCCTTTAATCGAAAGCGCTCATGAGCCGCGTTTGGGTCCTTGCGCTTGCGTGTCTGCTATGTCCAAGCGACGTGTTGGGCGAGGTTATTCATCGGGAGAAGTCCCTCTATCAAAATATCGAGATCCAGCAAAAAGGCGATGACCGCTGCTTGGTGTTCGCCGTCCGCCGGGACGATCGGCGACAGTCCTGTTTTGATACCGAGAACCCGGATCGCGTGGTGTTTTCCTATGTTCGGATGACCTTTGGCGGACTGCTGCTCCAACCCAACCCCAGCGCGATTCTCATTGTTGGCTTAGGCGGGGGCACCTTACCGACCGCACTCAATGAGCTCTATCCGACGGCCAAAATCGACGTGGTTGAAATCGATGCCGCCGTTGTTCGGGTTGCCGAGGGCTTCTTCAACTTTAAAGCAAACGATCAGCTTAATGTCGCGGTACAAGATGCGCGGGTCTTTATTAAGCGCGCGGTGCGGTTAGGCTCGAAGTACGATTTGGTGATTCTGGATGCGTTTACTGGAGAGTATATTCCTGAGCATCTAATGACCCAAGAATTCTTGGCCGAAACGCGTTCGCTCTTATCTGAGGGCGGCGTCGTGGTGGCCAACACCTTTTCTTCGTCCAAACTTTATGACTATGAATCACAGACTTACAAAGCAGTGTTTAACGAATTTTTCAACTTCAAACTCCCGGCTAGTGGCAATCGGGTCATTATTGCCCGGCCCGCAGGACTGCCCGACCGGCAAACGCTTGAGACCAATGCGCGCGCTTTAGCGCCGGCGCTGACGCGCTTTGGTGTTGCCATTGAGAGTTTTCCGCGTTATCTCAATACGCGCGCGGACTGGGATCAGACGGCCCCCATCCTGACAGACCAATTCTCTCCAGCCAACTTACTTAAAAACCGCTGAGGCCATGGCGCCTGCTTAGGCCTAAATTGATTTGCCCTGCTCAGCCCAATACCGATCTTTAAGCAAGCGCTTATACAGCTTACCCGTCGGATGACGCGGCAGCTCTTGCTCAAAATCTACGGATCGAGGGCATTTAATGTGCGAGATATTCTCGCGGCAAAATTCCATCAGCTCCGCGGCGAGTTCGGGCCCGGCATCCGCCCAGGATTTAGGCTGAACGACGGCCTTCACTTCTTCACCAAACTCCTCATTCGGCACCCCAAAAACAGCCACGTCCATTACTTTCGGATGGGTGACCAGCAGGTTTTCTGTTTCCTGAGGATAAATATTGACGCCGCCAGAAATAATCATGAAGCTTTTGCGGTCGGTTAAATACAAAAAGCCTTCTTCGTCGAGATACCCAACATCCCCCAAGGTTGACCAACCTCGCGGGTGCCTGGACTCAGCGGTTTTCTCAGCATCATTGTGATACTCAAAATCACCACCACCTTCGAAGTAAATGGTGCCGGACTGACCAACGGGCATTTCATCGCCCGCATCATCGCAAATGTGCAGAACCGCCGTCAGGCCGCGCCCAACCGAGCCCTTATGCGCCAACCATTCTTCGGAATTGATGGCGACAAAACCATTGCCCTCTGAGCCCGCGTAGTACTCGTAGATAATCGGCCCCCACCATTCGATCATTTGTTCTTTTATTGGAACCGGGCACGGCGCGGCCGCATGAATTGCGCACACCAAACTCGACACATCGTATTTCAAGCGCTCCGCATCATCGAGCTTCAACATCCGGATGAACATGGTCGGCACCCACTGGGAATGCGTCACGCGGTAGGTTTCGATGGCGGCTAGTGCGGCACTTGCTTCAAAATGCTCCATGACGACACAGGTCATGCCCCCTAGTAGGAACGCCATGGTAAAGGTGAGGGGCGCCGCATGATAAAGCGGCGCCGGGGTGAGGTAGATGCTGTCCTCTTGGGCCTGGTACAGCGCTCGGAACATCGCGCCGGCGTCTTCTTCGCCCCAAACGCCTTCCGGTAGCTGGCGGTAGACCCCTTTGGGCCGCCCGGTTGTTCCGGAAGAATACAGCATGGACGTGCCGATACTTTCGTCCTCAATCATCTGGGTGGACTGATTCGACATCGCCGCTTCTAACGACTCAAACCCAGCAATCACGCCATCGAGCATAAAAAACTGATCCAAATTCTCGAGACGGCCGATTAAAGGCTCAACCACCGCTCGACGATCAATCGAGGTAATGAACACCCGTGCACCACAATCATTCACGATGTATTCCACTTCATCGGACTGCAATCGGTAGCTGATCGCGGTGTAATAGATTCCAGCGCGTTGTGCCGCAACACAGATTTGCAGGAACAAGGCGTGATTCTCGAGCAGAATGGCAATGTGATCACCGCGCATAAGCCCTAACGACCGAAACAATTGCGCCAATTGGTTTGATCCGGCCTCAAGCCCTTCGTAGGTTACCGTTTGGCCGCTGCCCGCCATAATATAAGCCGGCTTGTTGGGGTTTTGTGAGGCTATCTGGGATAGGTGCATGCGCGAACTCCATTCACATTTTCAAGGTTTTGATTCAAAGCCCTCTTTTGTCTTGGACAAGGTAGGACCCCAGGCCATTACGGCATTGCCGTTGCCAAGATTTCTCCGGATGAAACCATACTGCTTGCTAAAAGGCTATGGCTTCGTCAAATGCCGCCGCCTAAACGCAGGTATAGCCGCCATCGATGACCAACTCACTACCGGTCATAAAGCTGGACTCATCTGAAATTAAAAACCGGATACCGTTGGCGATATCATCGGGCTCGCCCAAACGACCGATGGGATGCTGCAGCAGTAACATTTCCTGTAACGCTTCTTCGGTTTCAACCTCTTCATGAACCTCGGCAATCTGACGGACCATTGGCGTCCAGATATAGCCAGGATGCACCGAGTTGCATCGAATCGGGTAACCCATGCGGCCACAATAGCTCGCAATAGACTTGGTCAGTAGCCGAACGCCCCCTTTACTGGCGTTATAGGCTGGGCCCGCGCCCCCCACCAAACCCATGACGGATGAAATATTGACGATCGAGCCGCCTGTCACCTTCATCTCCTGAATTGCCATTCTACAACCCAAATTCACAGCATCTAGGTTGATGCTCATGATTTGTCGCCATGCATCTAGCCCTTCCGGCTCTTCAAAGCGATCCCGACCGGCCCCACTGACGCCGGCATTATTGACCAAGACATTGACTGGGCCAAAGGCTTTTTTGGTCTCGGTAAACACCGCCGCCCAAGCATCAGGATCAGCCACATCCTGGGCCAATGCTTTTGCGGCCTGCCCACGCTGTTGTATCACCCGCGCCGTTTGTTCCGCGGCGGCACCATTAATATCGGTGACCATCACCGAGGCACCTTGTTCCGCAATACGTTCCGCAGTTGCGGCGCCAATGCCACTGCCGCCACCGGTAATAATCGCCACTTTCGTCCTCAACTGATTCATCGCATGTTATCCCAAGGTTGTATTGATGCTTTGATTGAGTGTCCCGCGAAAGATGGCACGCTGTAAACAGCCGATTATGGTTAAATTATGCTAGACCTGACCCTTTTTTTTGATTTTTTTTGGCATTTTATGCCGATTCGGGACAACTATATCTTGTGCTCAGAAAGGTCGTGTAGCACAATATCTGGGCTTTTAGGACTTCAAACCATCGACTCAGGACATCTGCCGCACTCTTCAAAAGAGGGTCAAGACAGCAACCTGAGCGCAACACACCCCTTTGATGGGCGTCCACAGGTTAGGCTAATCATTGATGGCATGACCTCACACAATACCCGCAGGATTTGCGGTGCTCGTAAGCGGCAAAGAAGTGCTTACGGACCAGACTGGCACAGAGCACTTTTGGTACACAGAGCACTTT
>ERZ807291.6866-NODE-6866-length-13536-cov-6.167792_pt1 | contig 13536 bp, 16 predicted proteins | sample MGYA00521257_ERZ807291 | MGnify/ENA primary metagenome ERZ807291 (study PRJEB31413, sample SAMN03169783) | marine metagenome | biome: Marine; feature: Water; material: Subsurface seawater | place: North Sea | collected 2011-04-28 | depth 1 m m ...
AGCATTGATGATGATGATGATGATGATGATGATGATGATGATGATGATTATGAACAAGATTTAAGAAAATTTGAAAATATTGAAAGGAATGATTATGTAGAAAATTATCATCAATCGGTAATAGAACATAATGAACAAGAAGTAAAAGCATTAACAACAATAATTAGAGATAAAAATAATAATGTAATAGACGACTTACATAAAACAATACCTATACTAACAAAATATGAAAAAGCACGTATTCTTGGTTTGAGGGCAAGTCAAATTAATAGTGGTTCACAGATATTTGTTAAGCCTAAAATGAAAACATTTGATGGTTATTTAATAGCAATTCAAGAATTGGAAGAAAAAAAAATACCTTTCATTATTAAACGCCCTTTACCAATGGGTGGTGGTTGTGAATATTGGAAATTAGATGATTTGGAAATAATCTAAAAAAAACTTAAATCATTAAAAAAACTAAAATTATCAAAAAAACTAAAATTATTTAATTTGTTAAAGTGTCTATAATATAAAATAAAAGCGGCAACTAAAAAGTAGAAAAAACTTAATTGTAAAGTATAGTAAAAACGATTATTTTTATTAGGAATATCATTCATTAAATAAATATAAGGATCAATAATATTAACACTATCTTTTTCTAATTTATTTTCAATTGTTGTTAGAAAACAACCATTGAAATACAAAAATAAAAGTAAAGTTATATTTAATAATGTTAAAAAAAACATAGATAATTCAAATGAACCAAGAAGAAAAATTATTAAGCAATAACCTGGTGTTGATATATGTATAGATTTTATTATTAACAACCAAACATTATTTGGCATCTTAGAATTTTCTATACCATTAAGAATATAATTAACTAATTCTTTTTTTTGTTTAACACGTAGTGGAATGTCTTTTGATTTTTGGTTTATATTTTTTTTTACATCTATATCAATTGAATTATTACTTAAATCATTTATATTTTCTTTTGATGAAATATTATCATTATAAGTATCTTCTTTTTCTTGCATTATAATAAAAATACACAAAAAACTAATAATTAAATCGCATTATTTAAAATAAATTTTATTTATTTTATTTATTTTATTTATTTTATTTATTTTATTTATTTTATTTATTTGTTAATAAATAAAATTTATAATAATTATATATTTTTAGTAATGGAAGAAAAAGACGAAATTATTTTATTTATTAAAGAATGTGAAAAATTTTTTGATATTTATAATTCTTCTAATAAAAATTACATAAATAGTATAGTAAAATCTATTTTAATTAATTATAAAACATATTTAGCACTTTTGTTAGTTCCGTATTTTTTATCATATAATAATTTTGTATCTGGTTACATAATTACAATTTTAGGACTATTTTATGTTTATATTGGACACTATTTTTATCATAGTCCATATTCATTAGTGTTTTATTTTATTCATACATATCATCACGACCACGATGATTATGCAAGTATTTATCAAGAAGTAATAATGGAATTTTTAGGCATTACATTATTTATCATATTATTATCAGTTTTTTATAATATTGACCACATAAATTATTTATATGATAAATATATTATTTTATATTATTTCTTTTTTTATTCATCAGTTCATTTTTTTAATTATACCTTTTTTAAATCTAATCATTATCATACTAAACATCATGAAAAAATAAATAGTAATTATTTTCCAGATATATGTGATATAATATTTGGCAGTAAATATAAGACGGATTTAAATTATATTGAAAATACAGACCACTGGGTTTTAAATATAATAGGTTCTACTTTTATTGTTTATTTAATTAAAAATTATTTTGAAAAATTAAATTTAATTGGAAAACAAAATTTTAATTTTTATTTTATTGTTCTATATTTATTATTAGCTACATTTATGCTGAATTTTACAATCACTCGTTTTTTTGATATAATTACATTAATAGATAATAAAAGAAATGAAGAAATAAATACTATATTAAATAAATTAAGAATATAAATATATGATATAAATTATATGGAATATTATGTATTTATTCAATATATATATGGAAAAAGAAAAGAAAAAAATAAATAAAAAATTTTTAATGCAAACAAAAGTGGTTAAAAGATTATCATACGATTTGCAATATTATAAAGATGAGTTATTAAAATTACGTTCAAGTTTAAATCATTTAAATTATTATTGCTATGAAAGAAAAAATATATATGATTTATTACATGAAAATTATATAGCATTAAATGAAACTAAAACATCTTTTAATAGAGAATTAGATAAACTTATGAAAATGTTTAAAAAAAACATAATAATCATTGATAAAAATAATATTATAAATGTTGAAGAAATATTAGCATTTAATAGACGTGAAAATAGAGGCACACATATTATTATATAATTTTATAAATTAACATTTCCATCGCTTACCGCAGTTAATACAGGTGACAAATGTTGTCATAGGTTCATCAGCACTTCGCGTTTGCATTTGGTAATAAGTACATTCATTAGATTTACATTTACTACACGTAAATGTATCAGTAGCGGCAGCAATCTTTGTTTCATATTTCATTTTATCTCTTTTCATCTTATTTTCGATGTGTTTCTTCCATTTTTCAGGATTCAACTCTTGGTGTGTCATAAAAGCAAGTGTTTGTGGTTTAATAGTATCTGACATTATTTCACTAATGATATATGAATTTAAATTATTGATAATACTTCTAAGATGTAATAAATATATTTCAACAAAGTATGGATTTGCCCATTTTTTTATTACTTTTAATGTTGTTGCTTCTTGTATAGAAGCATTAAATATGCCAATTTCAAGATTTCTTGAAAACAATGGTTTATCAATTATTGAATCAATATTTTTTACTATATCACGTCTAAATCTTTGAGGTTTTGATACAATTTTCATATTATTTATTATTCAATGACAAATAATATTTATATAGTTTCAATTTTTTAAATAATACTTAATTTACATAATATTATTATGAATAGTTCAAAATAATATTATATTTAATTATCAAATTTTTATTTATTTTCATCATCTGTGTAAATATATGCTTCTTCATTTAATTCAATTTCGTTATCATCATCAGTTTCTTCGTCACTTTCATTATCGGATATAAGTAATGTTTCATCACTATCATCACAAGACCCGTCTAATTCGATTGACAATGCATCATTATCATCAACTACAAAATCATCTTTTAAGTAACCTTCTTCTGTTTTCAATTCATCAGGAACATTTTCTAATTCATCTTCACTACTTGTTTCAGAACCAAGATCTTCAAAACCTCCAAATAAATGTTCATAAATTTTATCCCATTGTTTAATTGTTAAATCAGATATAACGTCTGTTCCATTAAAGCAAGCTATTAGTAAACAATTTCCAAAAAATAAAATATTATCAACTGGTGGAGGAAAGTCATATTTATTTTCTGTGTTTGCTCTTCCAGTTGTTTTACCAAATAGATAAATATCATACACATTTTCTTCAAATTCGGTTTCCCATATTATATGATTTTCAAAATCAGAATGTTTACGAAATCCACAAATTTGAGATAATTTTTCAATATTAATTGTTTCAATATTTAGATTAACTTCTTTCTTATTAGTATTTTTTTCAATAACAATTGCTTTAGGCATTATTTGTTGTTGTAGATAATTAAAAATAAGGTTTAAATAGTTTACGTAGATTATATTATTAATAATGAAAATATACATAGATTCTTTCAATTATGATATTAATTTTAAAAAACAATTAGAAAAAAATTGTATTTTAGAATTGCAAAAAAAAATAATTGAAATATTTAGCGAAAATGGTGTTTATTTTGTAGAAAATGAACGTATTTTTAAAATCAACTATATTGATGGCGAAGTAGAACATATAAATGATTATTGTAATAATAAATCTATTACAATTGATAGGACTATTGTTAAGAAAGATATGAAAAATGTATATTGTATATCAAATAATCAATATAAAATTAATATTTTGATACAACGATTTAGATTGCGAGAAAAATCACCTTTAATATGTGTAATAGAATATAATTTAGATAATGATCATATACACGATGTATATTTTCAGTTACATGATAAACATGCAGCATATAGTTCAGCAGATATGAATAATAATTTTTTAAAAGATGATATTCTTTCGTTTATTAATATAGCTAATTAATATTTTATTAATTTAATAGAAAATGCAATTAATATATGATATTTTATGGTTATTAAAAAATATTATATTATCAATAATAATAATTATAATATTTCATTTTATTTTAGAATATTTAAAAGAAAATTATGATTTTGATTTTTTTGAAAATTATTTTAATAAACAAAAAATAATTGATGTATATACAAATACAAATACAAATACAAATATAACTCCAAAATTAAATGAAAATACTAACACGTATAATAAAATTAATATGGACGAAGAATTAAAAAATATAATAAATAAAAAAATTGATACTAATAATAATAATAATACTGATAATTACACTAGTATTAATGATTTACCTATAGTTAATTAAGTGAAATATTTATATTTATTCATATCTTAAATCACTCTTCCATATATGGTCACAATTGCAACATAAATATACATATTTCATATCAATATTATTATATCTAATATATACAACTTCATTTTTTTTTATATCATTATTTTCATCTGAATTTTTATTTATAACACAATTATTATTAGGACATTTAATATTATGTATATGAGGTAATGTAGGATCATATTTAGTATATTTATTAACAGATTGGATTATAGAATCATTATCATTTTCACCATTATATTCACTTAAACATAAGAAATTTTTATTCAATATCTCATCTGTGTTTCCACATTTCCTGCAATAAAATTGTAATTCTTCATCAGTATTTTCATTTATTCTCATATAGTACATATTTTCACACACATTACAAAAGTTCATATTATATATAATATAATAATATAATATGTTTTTAATTTCAATTTTTATATTATCTAATTAAATTTTTACTATAAAAATAAATAGGTTTTTATTTCATAATTATTTTATTAATTTCTTCATTTTTAGAAATTTTTACATTTGAACATAGCATTATTTTTTGTATTTCATTGTAATCAACTTTACAGCATAAATTATAAATATTTGTAACAATAATTTCAGTTGAATTTTTTTCTTTTAATTCTTTTATTAATTTAATAAAAGAATCCTTATTTTCAATCATTTTTTTTATTATTATATCATTAAAATAAGTATTGTAATTATTATCTATAATATTATTAACTAATTCATAAATATTATATTTAATATTTGTGTAGTTTATAATTTTATTATATTTTTCAAAATCGTCATGTGTTCTTTTTATTCCGGGTTCATGTAGTAATGGATCTTCAGTTAAAATCATACATAATGTTAATAAAACTGATTTAATTGTTTGACACGATGACCATTTTTCACCATGCCAAGTATTTAATATAGAAATACATACTTTTCCATTTCTATATAAATTGGGATGAAAACGTATATTATTATATTGATTTAAAAATGTTAGTTTTGGTGGATTATATGGATATGTATCAGGGAAATTAAATTTGAATAAATAAAAACCATTTTCATAAGGTGTATTTTTAGGACCAATTATTAAAGCGTGTCCAATAGTTATGTTTTCTTCACAATGTTTATAATATATACCTTGATCTTCTAATCCATCTTTATAAATTGAACGAACATCTTTTAAAAGACGTTTAGCATTATCACGGTGTAAACACATTTCACTCATATTAAAAAGATATTATAGAACATTACATAATATCTTTTTAATATTAATTTTTATTCTAATTAAAAAAATAAATATATAAATTATATTAATTATGAGTTTTATTACAGAATTATTTACAAAACACCCTAACGAAAATAATATGACTTATTGTAATCATTTATTACATTCTTTAAATTTATCATTTTACTTTGCTAATGCATCTTTCAAAGCATTTATACATTCAGTATTTCCATTTTTATATGAAACTTCTTCAACCGAATATCTTAATATATTAGATAATATATTAACAAAATCTAAAAAGTAATAAATATTATAATAAACAATTAATGATTATTCCACATATATATATATATATATATCCATACCAACTATAAGGAGATAATTAACAAATAATATTATGAATTTAGCACCAATAATAACAACAACTATTATTGCACCACGCAGAATGAGAGATTTAGTGTACGCTGATGTAAATTATAAAAAAGAAACAATTATATCAAAATATAGTTTTGCGTATTTTTAATTTTATTAAGCAAATATATATTATATTTTTTTTATGGTAATAAAAATATAATATTAAAAAGATTTTGTTACGATTAACCCGCTATTGATTATATTTGTAATTAAAATAAAAATTGATATAAAAATAATTATTTTATATGTTTATAATATTATTATTATGAATCAAAACTCATTGTTACAAAAATATTTAATATCACACAAACATAGTGATTATAAACAAAAAAAAGGTAACAATGATATTAAACATACTCACACTAGTATTGCGGGGGGATCATATTATATTGATAGTGATGATTTAGACCAATTTTATAAAACATACATGAACGATATTTTCAAAAAAAATAATATTGGACATCTAACAGAACGTCAACTTGATGAAAATGGACCTATTGCAATAGATTTTGATTTTAGATATAATACTGATGTAAAAAAACGTCCTCACACCAAAGAAGATATTCAAGATATTATTATTACATATTTGGAAAAATTAAAAGAAAATATATTTCATTTTAATGAAAATCAAGATATTCCAATTTATGTATTTGAAAAATCTAATATTAATATTGTAAAAAAAAATGATAATACTATTGTTAAAGATGGAATACATATTATTATTGGTCTTGCGTGTGATAGAAGAATACAATTATTATTACGCGAGCTTGTTTTAAAAGATATGTCAGATATATTAGAGGAATTACCATTTACAAATAGTATTGAAGAGGTAATTGATTTAAGTGTTACTAAAGGTGGTTCTAATTGGCAATTATTTGGTTCTTGTAAACCAGATCACGAAGCTTATAAAATTACACATTATTATAATTATTATCTAAATGGTAATGGTGATTTTGAATGTATTGAAGAAAATGATCTAGATAAATTTAAAAATAATATTGAATATTTCAAAAAAATTTCAGTAAGATATGAAGATAATTTAAAATTAGATTTAAAAGCAAAAATAAAGGAAGATTTAAATAATGATAATAAAGCAAGTAGAGCTGAAATCAGATTAACTTCTTCCAAAGAAAATTGTAATATATCTAATATAAATTCATTGGAACAACTAAAAAAAATCAATGATAGAATTATTGATGTTGACGTAAATATGACAAATAATCAAAAACTAAAAGAAACGTATAATTATTTAATGATCATAAATGATCCTATTTATTTTGATGATTATAGTGGTTGGATAGAAATTGGTTGGGCATTAAAAAATACGGATGACAGACTTTTCTTATCTTGGATGTTGTTCAGTGCAAAATCAAAGAAATTCAATATACGAGATATGGATGATTATTATAATATGTGGACAGATATGCGATTAGGTGAAAAATGTTTTACATATAAATCTATTATTTATTGGGCAAAATGTTGTTATGCTGGTAAAAAAGATAATGAAAATGAATATTTAAAATTGCAAAAAACTAGTGTTGACCATTTTGTAACTGCCGCAATTAAATCAACTGGAAAAGATTTTGATATTGCTAGTATTTTACATTGTTGTTATAAAGATGAATATTTATTAGCCGACCACAAGAATAATATTTGGTTCAAATATAAAAAAAATAAATTTAATAAAGTTGATGGAACACCTGAAATTTTAATGATTATTAGTAAAAATATATATGATTTATTTCAGCAAAAAATGATTGATACTATTAATATTTTACATCATCACCCTTCTAATGAATCATATACAACAAAAATGAATGCGCCAGGTGCTACAAGAAAAAATGTAATTTTAACATCAGAAGAGAAAGATTATCAAACTACAGAAGATAAAGTTTGTATTTTAAACAAACTTTGTGGTTTTTGTAAAGATGAAGGTCATAAAGGAGCAATTCTTAAAAGTTGTAAACAATTATTTTATGACCCAGATTTTATTAAAGAATCTGACCAAAATACTCATTTATTATGTTTTGATAATGGTGTTTATGATTTTAAAGAAAAATTATTTAGAAATGGTATTCCTGATGATAAAATAACATTATCTTGTAATTATGATTATATACCAATCCAAGAAGTTAAAACTTCTTATAAAAAAGAAGAAAAAGAGATTAAAGAATTCTTTAAGCAAATATATCCTCTTGAAGAATTAAATACATATATGTGGAATTTATTGAGTTCACTATTAATTGGTGGTAATATGAATCAAGCATTTTATATATTTATTGGTAAAGGTTCAAATGGTAAGTCTATGGTTACTAATTTACTTGAATATGTAATGGGTGATTACTATGGTTCTCTTCCTGCGACATATATTACATCTGAAAGGCAGAAAATTGGTTCAACGTCATCTGAAATTGTTGCTTTAAAAGGTGCTCGTGTTGCAATTGTAAATGAACCAAGTAAAGGGGCTACACTTAACGATGGTGTAATGAAAGAAATGACTGGTGGAACTGATAAAATGTCTGCTAGAGGACTTTACGAATCTGCTATTACTTTTATTCCACAATTTAAACCTATTGTATGTACTAATTGTTTATATGATATTAAAACTAATGATGGTGGAACATGGAGAAGACTTCAAAAAATTGATCATTTAGCATATTTCGCAGACAGACCTGAACCTAATAAACCTTATCACTATCAAAAAGATAAAGAAGTTAGTTCTAAATTTGATAAATGGAAAGGTGTGTTAATGAGTTTACTTGTTGATATTGTAAAAGACACTCAAGGTAAATTTGAACCTTGTGATATGGTTAAAGCCAGTAGTGAACAATATAGAAATCAACAAGACCTTGTATCTGATTTTATGAATTCGCGCATTATAGTGGAACAAGGAAGTAAAATTAGTCGCAAGAAAGAATTACAACAAGAATTTAAAATGTTTATGGAAGATGTACACGGGAAAAAAGCACCAAAAGCTCAAGAATTATATGATGCTATGGATAATAAATATGGAGATTTTAATAAAGGTTGGCATAATATTAGATTAATTTATGAAGATGATGATGATAACTAACAATAAAATTTATCTTAAAAATAAAAATTAATAATCAACAATTTTTATTTTTTTTACTTTACATGATTATAAACATTATCATAAACATTGAAATTATTATTAAAATAGTTTCTTATAGAATTTAAATAGTAAATTAAATAGTTAAATGACAAATATGGTAATATTAAAAATACTATTATGTATATAAATTTTTTTTTCATACTTATTTCTGGTTTTAAAATCAACGAAAATGCCATTAATGCCCATAATATAATATATATTATTTCTACTAATCTTATATATCCTAGTCTTTCATGTGAAAGAATACCTTGATAAAAACTTTTACGTTTATTTATATTATCACTTGTACTATGTACATTTGTACCACTTTTTTCTTTATTTTCTTTTTCTTCTATTTCGCGTTTATTTAAATTATATATATTTTTTTCAAAAAAACGTAATAATTCACCATGTTCATCTTTTAATATTTCTTCCTCTTTATTAACTTTATCATTATATTTTTTTATTAATTCGCTATTATCAAGTGTAGTACATATTTCTGAACGTTTTAATAAATCATATGTACTTTTGGTTTCTGATTTTATTATTTCATATCTATTTACATCTGGATAATTTGCTCCAAAATTATTTTTTAAATCATTTAAGTCAAATGTTCCTTGACTTGGGCAGTAAGCACTTTTAAAACTATTCCATTCTTCTCTTTTAGCATCTGTTTCTGCACTAATTTCATCTAAAGCATCTTTATAAGAACTTTCATCTTCTTCAAATTCTACTCTTTTTTCATCTATTAAATCATCATATTCGGCGATTTTTTCATCTTTTCGTCCTTCTTCATTCGCATTCCATTTTTCATTTATTTTTTCTCTACGTTCTTTTTCTTTTTTTATCCATTTTTTATCTAATTCTGCTTGTTTTGCATTCCAATTACTTTCAACTTCTATTTGCGATGATTCCCATTTTGATTTTTCAGAATCAACCCAAGTTCCTAACTTTTCTTCATATGCTAATTTACGTCTTTGTCTTTCTAATTTTTCAATTTCAAATCTTGCTTCTTTTGCTGCTTTTTCTACTTGTCCTTCTAATTTTTCAGTTTCAAGTTTTACTTCTCTTTCTGCTTGTTTTGCTAATTCTATTGCTCCTGATGTTCCTGCTGCTGCTTTTGCTGCTGCTGCTGACGCTGCTGCTGCGGTTGCTTTGTTTTTTTTTGCGGCTGCTAATATTTTTTTTGATTTTTTATTTAAACCTTTGAAATTTTCTTGAAATGGTTGAAATATTGTATATATATATGGATAATTATCACTACTCATTATTATTAATTGAATATATAATTAAATGAGATTTAATTTATCTTCATTAAATTATATTAAATTTTATTTTTTACACACATTTTCCTGAATATCATATGTTGTTCCATAAGGGCAACAATCTGCACCACTACAAGAACCAAACATTGATGAATTTGGTGAACCATTTGGTAAACTATTTGGTGAACTATTATAAATAAATCTTGTATTATTTTTATCACTCTCTTTAAATATAAAGTTATATTTGTTGAAATTATAATTACTTCTTCTTCCAATATCTTGACTTAAATAAATTATATATAATATACCTAATGTTGCAATTAAAAGCATTAATGATGTTGTTATAAAACTAGGTATTATTTGTAACATTTCAATATAACGTAAACATAAATATATAATTGTTATTATTGTTAAATATAAAAATATTTTTGCATATGAATTATATTTTAAAGTATAATATTTATTTATTTCTTTTGAACGCCTTGTATTATTAATATCTATTAATAATTTTTCTTTTTTTTGTTCAAAACGATTATCTAAATTATCAATTATACTTCCATAATGTTTTTCTTGCTTTTCACTTAATGACATAATATATATATATATATAATTGGATATAATATATATTATTTTTAAAATTATTCATCTGTAATTGTATTTTCTTCACCAACTATACAAATACCTTTTACTCTATCAAAAAACATTTCATCAGGACAACAATCTCCATTTTTACATAAATCTAATACACATTCATTTACTTTATTTTCACTACTAATAACACCATTACTTGTACTAGTTAGTATAGGTTTATCATTTGAAAATTTATATTTATCATAGTCGTAATCATCACGTGTATAATGGTCTTGGAAAGAAATATATGTTGTTATAAATGTTACACCTATTATTATTATTCTTATTATATTTAATATTATACTAGGTATAATTGGTAAAAGTATCTCTATTATTATTATGACATTTAATAATAAAACCATATAAAATAATTTATACATTATCTCTGTTTGGGCTTTATAACTTTTATAATTATTGGTATTTAATTTAACTGATTTAATTGTGTTAGTTTCTAATGGTAACATTATAGTTAATTTTTTCTTTAAATCTGCTTTTTTCAAATTTAAACTTTCTTCATTACTTATAATATTTTCAAATTTAGAACATATTAATCTTGCTTGTGCTTCCTCTCTTTCTGCTTCCTCTCTTTCTCTTCTTTCAGCTTCCTCTCTTTCTCTTCTTTCAGCTTCCTCTCTTTCTGCTTCCTCTCTTTCTCTTCTTTCTCTTCTTTCTGCTTCCTCCCTTTCTCTTCTTTCTCTTCTTTCTCTTTTTCTTCTTCTTCTTCTTTTTCTTCTTCTATTCATAAAACTTTCAGTATAAGTTTCACAATCCTCTTCACAATTTTCAAGACAATAAGTTCTTAATTCACTAATTAATTTTCTTCTTTTTATAACATGTAAATTTAAGTTACGTATAATTTCAGTTGTTTTCTCTTTTGAAGTATTATATTTTTCCAATTCAACATACATTTCTTTTTCTAGTTCTTGCGATTTGACTATATCATTATATATTTCTTCAATACTATTCTCATCATTCATTTTTAATAATATATATATATTATTATATATATTATTCATTGTTTTATTTACTATTAATTATTTTTTTTCAATATCTCTAATCATTTTATTTAATATATTTATTTCATTTAATAAATTTAATTTAAAATTATCTTTATTATATTTACTATTATCCTCTTTATATTTTTTATAATATTTTACACGATTATTATGTAAATCATATAATTCATTTATCATTTCTTCAGTTATCATTTCTTCATTTACATTATCGTCACGCACTATTTGATTATTTTTTTCTGGAAGTTTTAATAAAATTGGTTCGGATACTTGTCTTTTTAAAGATTTCATATCTGAAATATAACCTAATGAATTTATTGTATCATTCACATTTCTTATTTCAGGTGATACTGTTGCTATTACAATTGAAACACTATTATTCAAAAATGTATCCTTTAATATTTTTGTCAAATTACATTGTCTAAAAGGTATATATGATTGACGATGTTTCACAGCACGGATACATTCTTTTAATACCATAATACTTTTATTTATTTTTGCATTTTCCCTCATTTGTTCCTTGCTTGAACATATATTATTTATTGCTTTTTCACTACCTGCTAAATCTAATATATTTACATAGTTATTATTCAACCATATTTGTATTAATAAATGTGACCTACTTGATTTATCATTTTCACTTGATATTCCTACTATCCTATTTGTTTTTATTTTTTCAATTAATTCTTTTATACTTATGTCATCTAAATATATTTTTTTACAATTTCTCAAATGTATTTTTCCATTTTTATCTTCTAATTGAGTTACTCTTTCATTTAAATTGAATATATCATGACATATATCATTATATATTTGAACACAAGTTACTGATATATTTTTTTCATTTTTTTCTTTTAGAAATTGTAACCATTCATTTAATAAACCTTTTTCATCATTATATCCCATTATTGTATGTGTTTTACCTGAACCTGTTTGTCCATACATAAATAATGTTGTATTTTTTTTACCCGAATATGTTTTTTCTAATAATGGTTTTATATCTTCAAATATATCACTATTCGTATAATCAATATCATATACTTTATCAAATGTATAATTTCTTCTTGTTTTTACTATATTATTTAAAACATCTCTTTTTTGACTTATAACATATATTGTTTTTTCATCTAATTCACTATATACACATCGCTTTTCTAAATTAGATGGTGGTCTTATTCTTGTTAATATATTAAATGTTGAACTCATATAATATATTTAGATTAATCTTTATCAACTATTTATTCATTTTCATTATTTTCATTATTTTCTTTATCAACTATTACTTCCTTTGCTATATTTTTTATTACCTTTTTTGT
>ERZ807291.6874-NODE-6874-length-13514-cov-5.926295_pt1 | contig 13514 bp, 11 predicted proteins | sample MGYA00521257_ERZ807291 | MGnify/ENA primary metagenome ERZ807291 (study PRJEB31413, sample SAMN03169783) | marine metagenome | biome: Marine; feature: Water; material: Subsurface seawater | place: North Sea | collected 2011-04-28 | depth 1 m m ...
TACCTTCCTTCTTTTTTTTACCCATTATTTTTTACCCATTTATTCCTTCTTTTTTATTATCCATTCTTTTTAACCATTTATTATCCATTCTTTTGTTATTCCGGGATAAACACAAGAATAATTTTTTCCAATTCTTTCAAATGACTTATTACAGTGTAATCTTATCTTTTTACTTTCATTTATTATATCCTTTATTATTAAACCACATTCATTTGAATATCGATTTTCAACAATTTTACCCAAGTATTCAACTATTACTATTTTTAACAAATTCCATACATTCATATAACAATTATCTTTCTCTTGTTTTTTATCATATGTTTGTAATTTACGTTTCCATTTTTCTTTTCCAATTTCATTAAGTAAATAATAAACTCTTAGGTCTCTAAGTTTATTATTTATATTTAATGTATTAGTATGATTTTGTACTATTATCATATCAATATGTCTTACAGTACGATGCATATTTATAATGGTTATTACTTCATCACAATCTATTATCCTCGAATAGTCATTTTTATATGGAAAATGTTCTCTTAGAATTTGAACTAAACTACTTATATTAATTAAATTATTTCCACAAGGGTCATATGGTTCATCTCCTGGATTTCTTGGTAATGTACTGTTATTTTCTCTCATCCAACGATAATATTCTGGATTATGTACATTTCCTTCCTCCACAATTCCAGTTCTCCAAGAGAAAGCTGTATGACAAGGAGGACACCACATTTGGTCACAACCATCTATTTTAAAAATCAATTGTCCGCATTTCGGACATCCTTTTGTATCTTTTTTTAATAATGTGATAGTATCTTTTTTGTCTTTGTCACATTCATGTTCTTCTTGTTTAATTTCCATACAATGTTTGCAAATTTTATTGAGACATAAACCACAATCATACTTGGAGTCTAAAAACCCTTTACAATTATCAATAGGACATTTCTTTGAAAAAGTGCTATGTTCTTTTGTATTATACTGCGCTGAACTTATGTCAATATCAATTGAGAACATTTCATTTTTAACTTTCTTTAATTCAGTTTTCAATTTAATTTCTTGTTCTTTTAATCTTTTTTTATTTTTTTCAAGTTCTCTTATTTTTTTCATTTTTTTTGCATATATTTGTGTATCTGGTAGTTTAGCTATTTCTTTTTCTAAAAGAATAGTTTGCTTAATTTCTTTAAGTTCGTTATTTATAAATAACTTAGTGAAATTATTAAAAAGAAATTCTTTATCCCATTCAATTTTACAAATCATACATTTAGAAATGTTCGGCGAATTTATTAAATATTTTTTACAACACTCTCGGCAAGATACTATAGTATTATCTTTACACGTTTTACACTCTATTTTAAAATGATTACTTTTATTGAACTTTTCGCAACATATAGAACATTCCATTACTATTACTACTACTATTATTATCTATTATGTTTAAGTAATTATTATTATTATGATTTTACTGTATCAATCATAAATTTTTGAAATCTTAATAATTTACTTAATAATTGCTCTTTTGTACCTGTTATCATTTTTTTTGTTATTATCTCAGGACTTAATTTATAATTTAATATTCTTAATATCATATACATAGTAGACCAAGTTAAACATAGACCTTTAAAAGCGTCTGTTTTTATTTGAGGTCCTAAGTACGGACATGTTACGTCTGGACCTAAATATTTATACCCAGGTAATATTGTATTAAACTGTTTTGTTAAATAATTATCAATTTTTTCCTGGTTAAAAGGTCCATATGTTTTTTTTTTATTTTCATTATCATCTAAAATATAATAATCGTAACCATGAGGATCAAATCTTTCTATTGTCTTTTGAACCAAATTAATTACTAATGCATTTGAATGTCCTGAAGATGTGGTGCGAAGACTTAATTTACATGTCACAATAGTTTTATTATCATCACTACATTTGTTAATTACAGATTTAAAATTTGGAGGAATTAACAATTTCATAGGTAATTCATTATCAGTCATACGTCTCATGGAAGCATTTAGTAATTCTACTTGTGCATGTTTATGTCGTAATGATAACGGGTCTGTTCTACAAAACAAATTACCATCTTTATCTATTTCACTGTTTATCACTTGACCAGTAATAGTATCTATACATAATAGATAATTTGGAATACAAGCTACATGATTTATTGGTGCATTTTTTTGTTTTTGTAACAATTTTAATAGAAAATATATTGAAAATCCACTATTTGCATAGTTAATGAATCCCCTCCCAGGGTTTTCAAGTGGTCCTTTTGATTCAACCGCAGATAAATATTCTTTTATACTAACATAATTATCTGAATCGGTATCTAGTTCTATTGGTGGATAATATTTATCTGGTTCTAATGGTGGTTCTAATGGTGGATCATTTTTAATTGGTTTTTTACCATCTACTATTATATATGGAATAGAAGTTAATTTTTTACCGATTTTTCCATTAATTAGAACACATCTACCAGTTGATGGATTAATAATCATATTTTTACCACATCGAACTAAAACTATTGGTTCATTCTCTATTTTAGGACTAATTTTATTACTATTCTTTGTAATACAATCCAATAAATAATCTCTTCTTTTTGATTTATTTATTTTCTTTAATTTTTGTTCTAATAATATATTAGTTATCATTAATATATTAGTTATTATTATTATTATTATTATTATTATTACTATTATTATTATTATTATTATTATGATTTTACTGTATCAATCATAAATTTTTGAAATCGTAATATTTTACTTAATAATTGCTCTTTTGTACCTGTTATCATTTTTTTTGTTATTATATCAGGACTTAATTTATAATTTAATATTCTTAATATCATATACATTGTAGCCCAAGTTAAACATAAACCATTAAAAGCGTCTGTTTTTATTTGAGGTCCTAAGTACGGACATGTTACATCTGGACCTAAATATTTATATCCAGGTAATATTGTATTAAACTGTTTTGTTAAATAATCATCTATTTCATTACTGTTAAAATATGCAGTTGATAATTTTTTATTATCAGAACTTTTATTCCCGACTGGAATATAATAATTACCACCATAAGGATCAAATCTTTCTATTGTCTTTTGAAATAAATTAATTACTAATGCATTTGCATGTTTTGTTGGTTCCCATAGATTACCCCGATTAAGAATTAATTCACATATTACAATAGTTTTATTATCATCACTACAATTGTTAATTACAGATTTAAAATTTGGAGGAATTAATAATTCCATAGGTGATTCATTAACAGTCATTCTGTAATATTTTGGAGCATTTATTAATTCTATTGAGGCTCGTCTAAATGATACTGATGTTGGATTTACTCTACAAATCAAATTACCATTTTCATCTATTTCACTTTTTTCCACTTTACCAGTATCTGGGTCTATACATAATACATAATTTGGAATACAAGCTACATGATTTATAGGTGCAGTTTTTTGTTTTTGTAACAATTTTAATAAAAAAACTATGGAAAAATTCATTGCTGCATAGTCTATGAATCCCCTCCCAGGTTTTTCAAGTGGTCCTTTTGATTCAATCGCAGATAAATATTCTTTTATACTAATATAATTATCTGAATCGGTATCTAGTTCTAATGGTGGATAATTTTTAATTTGGTTTTTTTCTTTATCTTTTTCTTTATCTTTTTTGGGGTTTTTACTTTTATCTTTAAGAACTGGACTATTTTTATTAACGCATCTTCCAGTTTTGGGATTTATAACTTTATTTTCAGGACAAGCCCTTTTTGGCTTATTCTTTTTAAGAACTGGACTATTTTTATTAACGCATCTTCCAGTTATGGGATTTACAACTTTATTTTCAGGACAAGCCATTTTTGGCTTATTCTTTTTAAGAACTGGACTATTTTTATTAACACATCTTCCAGTTTTCGGATTTATAACTTTATTTTTAGGACAAGACATTATTCTTATATAATAAAATAATATTTATATTTATATTATTTTATTATATCATTACTTATTACTTATTACTTATTACTTATTACTTATTAATATTTATTATCAATAATTAATCTTACTGGGTCTGTAACAATTAACATATAAAACATTACCATAGTAAATGTAGCATGAAAAAACGTGATTTTAATAATATTATTATAAGTCTTTTCATTATGCTCTAAAAACTTATCAAATCTTTCAATTAATTTATCATCAACATTTTTATCCTCAGAACCATCGTCCGTACCATCTTCAATTTCATTCTCTGATTCTTCTTCGATTTCATCCTCAGAACCATTGTCCGAATCTGTTTCTTCTGACTCTTCCTTCCATACCTTGATATTTACTTTTCCTGATTTAGACTGTTCTTTGGTGAATCTTAAACCACTTGAATATGACATAATTGAATATACTTTATGTCTTTCTTCTTTTGTTAAATTTTCTAAAATAATATATTCATTTCCAATTAATTCTTTTAATTTAATAATATCAACATATCCGGAATTATCAAATATCATTTTTTCTTTTTTAACCGTGTTTGTTGTTGACCACATTATATTTTTATACTAAATCTAATTTTTAAGTAATATTTTATCTAAATGTAAAATACTCAAATAAGTTTTTAATTTAAAACTAATTTATACTTATTTTCAAATGAGTAATATCATAATTCCTAAACCAATATTAAAATGGGTTGGAGGAAAAACACAAATAATTGATAAACTTATTAATGCATTTCCAACTGAAATAGATAATTATCATGAAATATTTCTAGGAGGAGGAAGTGTTTTATTTACTTTATTAACATATGTTAAAAATAATACTATCAAAATAAATGGAAATATATATTGTTATGATTTAAATGAATCATTAATTTATGTTTATAAAAATATTCAAGATAATCATAATGAACTATATGATAAATTAATTAATATAATTAATGAATTTAATGATTGTAAAACCGAAGAAATAAATAGAAATCCAAATAGTATCGAAGAAGCAAAATCAGCAAAAGAAAATTATTACTATTGGACAAGAAATAAATATAATAATTTAACTTTAAATGAGAAAAAAACTACACTTGGTTCTGCGATTTTAATATTCTTAAATAAAACGTGTTTTCGTGGTGTATTTAGAGTCGGTCCAAATGGATTTAATGTACCATATGGACATTATAAGAATCCTCAAATTATAAATAAAAAACATTTAGATGAAATTTCAATTTTAATAAAAAATGTTATATTTGAATGCTGCGACTTTAATAAATCATTAACTAAAATTAAATATAAAGATTTTGTATATCTTGACCCTCCATATGTTCCAGAAAAAAGTACATCATTTGTAGGATATACATATTGTGGTTTTAATATTGATAATCATAATAATTTATTTAATATGATTCATAAATTAACTGAAAAAAAAATAAAAATATTATTAAGTAATTCTGACGTAAATCTTGTTCGGGATAATTTTAAAGATGATAAATATACGATAGTATCAATCTTATGTAAAAGGTCTATTAATTGTAAAAATCCAGAATCTAAAACAAAAGAAGTAATTATTCAGAATTATTAATACAAGAATTAATAAAAATAAAAGTTATTATAAATTATTATTAAGCCACATATCTAATGTATAAAAGTAATTACTATCATCACCAAATAAAACAGAAATATCTTGTTCGATTAATATAGTATTTAATATTTTATATTTTTTCTCTTCTGAAATAATTTTTTTCTTTAAAAATTCACTAACACAAAATCCATAAAATACTTCAAATTCTTCGCCAAGTACTAATTCATACTCTCTTTTTAATGAAGCACCACTCCACAATTTAGTTTCAACAGAACCATCTACATGTTGCTCTTTTTTTTCTAGTATTTTTATAACTTTTCTTCCTGTATTATATTCAATTATATACGCTTCATCTGGACATCTAAATAATTCAATAGAATATTTTTCTTTACAGTAATTTTTTAGTCCATTTTGTAAAACAAAAATAATTGTTTTATCATCATATGTTTTTGATAAATAATAATTATACTTGTTTTTTGTTTTTTTTGTAAAACTATTTTTTGTATATCCAAGCTCCAATAATCTATTTTCATTATTAGTTATTTCTTCAAATTTTTTACCATGATAATTTGTATTAGAACCTCCCGCACCTGTTCCTTTGTTTATTATAGTACTTTTTCCAAGAACGTTTCCCATTTATAATAAAATTTAACTTAATTATTGTTAATTTAACTTAAATTTTATTAATATCTATTAAATTTTGTTAATAAGTATTTAAAACTATTGTAAAAAAATGATATTATAAATGAATACTATTGTTGCTGAATATGTATGGATTGGTGGCGAAGGAGAACTAAGGTCTAAATCTAAAACATTAAATATTAAAAACGATTATACTATTAAAGATTTACCAAATTGGAATTATGATGGAAGTTCTACAAAACAAGCAACAACAGATAATTCAGAAATAATATTAAAACCTTGTTATATGTGTCCTTGCCCTTTTCGATTACATAATAATATACTTGTTTTATGTGATACGTATGATATTTATAATAATCCAATTAAAACAAATACAAGATTTGATGCTAATAATATATTTAATTTAGATTTAGAAAAAAAACCATGGTATGGAATAGAACAAGAATATTTTATAATAGATAATAATACAAATAAACCCTATGGTTTTGATGAAAATAATGAACAAGGACAATATTATTGTAGCATAGGTTCAAAAAATGCATTTTGTAGAAATATAGCAGAAAAACATTATAATTGTTGTTTATATTCAGGTTTATCAATATCAGGTATAAATGCAGAAGTTGCACCAGGTCAATGGGAATATCAAATTGGACCAGTTGAAGGTATATTAGCAGGAGACCAACTTTGTATTTCTCGATATATTTTAATTAGATTGTCAGAAGAAATAAATGTAACTATTAATTTTGAACCAAAACCTTTAAAAGGAAAATGGAATGGTTCAGGTTGTCATGTAAATTTTAGCACTGAATTAACAAGAAATGGTACAGATGACAAATCCGGACTTTGTTATATTATAGAATATATTGATAAACTTGAATTAAAACACAATTTTCATATGAATAATTATGGTTCTGGTAATGAACAAAGAATGACCGGTGATAATGAAACATCAAGTTTTGATAAATTTAGTTGGGGAACAGGTAATCGTTCTGCCTCAATTAGAATACCAACAGAAACTAAATATAATGAATGTGGTTATTTTGAAGATAGACGTCCAAGCTCTAATATGGACCCATATGTAGTAACATCTTTAATATTTAAAACAATTCATCTATAATTAATTCCTGCAAAATACTAAATATTTATTTAAAATTTTCTTTTGAAAAACCAATAACAGAACAAGCAATTCTCTTACCCGAGTTGCCTGTTTTTAAACTTTCAGCATTTCCACCTATTCCACAGTCATCTTCATCTTCATGAATAATTAAACCCCTACCAATAATATTACACTTAGTTCCTCTAAGTTTAATAACATTATCATAAAATGTATATCTAGCATCACCATTATTATTTGTTTTTATATTACCTAAATCGCCAACATGTCTTTTACTCATACCAGGACATCCATGAGTATTTCCATACGGATTAAAGTGAGAACACATACTGGTACATTTATCAGTTAAATCCCCTGCTTCATGAACATGAAAACCATGTAAAGAATTAGGAATTAATCCAGTAATATTTAAATTTATTTTTATCCTATTATTAGTTAAATCTTCACTAAATTTAACATATCCATTAATAGTATCATTAAATACCGCAATAGCATATACAGGTTTATTTTTCATTATATATAAATAATATAATTTAAAAAACAAGTTATAACTAATAAAAATATTATTGGTTTCATTAAAAAGGTGTAAAATATTAATTGTATATTTCACTTAATCCAGCTAATATAGTCTTATGTATCCATAATGCATATTCATGTGGTACATATTCATTATAATGTGTGTGATATTTCTTATATATACTTGATTGCGCTGATGTAGAATCACATATAATTATTGATGCAGGTTTTTTACCATTATTTTTTAAATATTTAATCCCATTTAAAAACTGTTTCATTCTTTTTCCAATCTCTTCTATTTCTTTTTCAATATTTTTTTTATGCTTATAAAATATATTATCTTCATAAAAAGGGTCTCTAGGAGTATCATGAATTATCTTATAATCAGTTGTAAATCTATAATGTGAAGCTATATCATCATAATCATCTAAATATTGACTTGTATATTTTTTACCATTTGCAACAAAATAATCCAAGTCAATATCTAAAATAAATGTTGAATTATCAATATATTTAAGAACTTGATTCCAATTTGTTTTATTCTTAAATTTAAGTCTTTTTAAATGAAATGAAGATAAAGTATTTTTTTTTCTTTCCATCGTATATTCTAAACAATCTCTTCTCTTATCTAATGTTAAATATATATCGCGCGAAGAAAACAATGTTTTTATTTCATAATCAAGTGGTTCTTTTGTTGATATAGGTATCCACGCTGGAACAGTCCATAATATTTTTAATTTACTTTTATTACTTTGATTACTTTTATTACTTTGATTCATTTTATTCCAAAAACCAATAAAACCTGTAACAGGCATTCCAATATCCCAAATCTGCTTTTCTAAATTATCAATATTTGTATTTACTTCATTCTTTGAAATAATTTTATCAAATAATTTATCTACATTTTTATATTTATCAATAGGATTCATATCACTATGTGTATCAAAATGTATAAGTAAATCTATATTATTATTTTTTAACATTTCATCTATAAAAGGTGCAACAGCATAATTGTGTTTTGTTGTTCTATATACACTTATACCATTAATATTTAATTTATAATTATCTATTTCATATGTATCAACATATCTTGAATGCAATTGTTTCCATAAATATAAGTCTTTTATGAAATTACGCCGTTTAAGTAAAATATTGTATAATAAATCTATTACATTTTTATATTTAGAGTTATCAATATTTTTTGAGAATATATAACAATTTAATCTATTTAAATACATTAAGAATTGTTGATAAAATATATTATTCTTATTAACATCACAATATTTTTCATCATTTCTATCACATTTAAATTTTTCAATATTATATGACTTATTTATGTCACAACTCATTTTAATTATACTAATTATTTTAATAATTATTTATTTAAAGACACATTATACTATTAAATTAATAAAATGACAATAATTGATGATTATTTGTCTTTAACAGTAAAATATAAAAAAGAATATGGAGATAATACTCTTTTACTTATGCAAGTTGGTTCATTCTTCGAATGTTATGCTCTATTAAATTCAGACAGTTCTTATCATGGTAGTAATATACAAGAATTTTCTGAAATTAATGATATGGTTATTAGTAGAAAAAATACTTCTCATAAAGGTATTCCAGTTGTAATGGCTGGATTTGGAGTTAATCAATTAGAAAAATATGTTAAAAAATTACAAGAAAAAGATTTTACAATAGTTGTTTATACACAAGATACACAAACAAAAAATACAACTCGAAGTCTATCATGTATTTATTCTCCTGGAACTTATTTTTCTAATGATTCAAATTCTATCAGTAATGTTACAACATGTATATGGATTCATTATTCTTCAAGTAATCAATGTGTAAATGAATATGTAACTATCGGATTATCAAGTATTGATATATATACAGGCTACTCAAATTTATTTGAATATACCGTAGATTTTATTAAAGGTCCATCAGTATTTGATGAACTCGAAACATATCTTAATATTAATAATCCTTCTGAATGTATTATTATTTCTAATAAAAATTTTGAACATATTTATGATTTTATTAATTGTAAATATCACACCTTTGATTATAACTCAGATTGGGTTAAAAATGTATCCAAACAAAAATATCAACAAGAAATCGTAAAATCATTTTTTAATTCTGAAATATTTACAGATTGGAATGTATCAACTCAATGTTACTGTTTTTTGATTCAATTTATTTATAAACATAATCCAAATTTAATAAAAAAATTAAGAGTTCCTACTTTTGAAAACTCAAATTGCAAACTTAATTTAGCTAATCATTCTTTAAAACAACTAAATATTATAAATGATTCTCGTCATACTGGAAAACATTCCTCGCTTGTATCATTACTAAATAATTGTATAACAACAATTGGAAAAAGAGCATTTAATTATGATTTACTTAATCCAAAAACTAATCATGATAATTTAATTAAAGAATATTCTATCACAGAGTATATATTAAGTATTAATATTTTTAATGATATACGGGGTCACTTACAAAGCATAAAAGATATATCAAAAATTTATAGGAAGATGATTCTTAATAAATTTAACCCAAAAGATTTCTGGATTATACATAATACAGTTAATTTTACTAAAATTCTTTATGAATATCTTAAACCCGATACATTAATAATGGAATATATAGATGATTATAAAATTGATGATACCTGCACAGAACTTCTTGAATATATTAACAATTCATTGATTTTAGATAATTGTAAATTGTTTGAAGAATTAACTATGGAAAAGATATGTAATAAGATTCATGAATTGCAGTTTTTTCATCCTAAATATTCACCAGAAACTAATAAAAAATACTTGGAATATTCAGGAGCTATTAAAAAATTGGACTCAATAAAAGAAATGTTTAACAACTTTATTAAAACTTTGGAAACAAAAGATACAAAAGATGCTGAATTTATTAAGATACATGAAACTCCAAAAAGTGAACCAACTTTAATAGGAACAACGCGAAGACTTAATATTCTTAAAAAAAATATTGAAAATTTGGATACAGATTTAATTGATTTATCTTTGATAGAAATTAAAAGTCATAATGGAAGTAATTCTATGATTATTTCTCCGGAAATATTATCTTTAACAAAAAGTATTATTAAATTAAAAGAAAAATACTTTCATTGTATTGTATCAGAATTTTATAATTATTCAATAAAGTTCATTTCATTTTTTGAAGAAAAAATTGAAGAAATTATAAAATTTATAATTAAATGCGACACTATTCAAAATAAATGTTATATTGCAGATAAATATAACTATTGCAAACCAGAACTAATTGTTTCTGATAACTCCTTTGTAGAGTTCAAAGAACTTCGACATCCTCTAATAGAACAATTGAATACAAATGAATTATATGTAGCAAATAGTCTAAATTTAAATAATTGTGGATATCTTCTTTATGGTACAAACGCAGTTGGTAAAACAAGTTTTATTAAAAGCATTGGAATTTCTATAATTATGGCGCAGGCGGGTCTTTATGTACCAGCAACTAATTTTAAATATTCTATCTATACTAATTTATTTACAAGAATTTTAGGTAATGATAATATATTTAAAGGATTATCAACATTTGCAGTAGAAATGGTAGAACTTAGAAATATTCTTAAATATTCAAATAAAAATAGCTTAATACTTGGTGATGAATTATGTTCTGGAACTGAAAGCACTTCTGCTCTTAGTATATTTACAGCAGGTATTCAATTTTTAAGTAAATTAGGATGTTCGTTTATATTTGCAACACATTTTCATGAAATACTTAATTATTCAGAAATAAAAGAAATAGAAAATGTTAAATGTATTCATATGAGTGTAATATATAATAAAAAAGAGGATAAACTTATATATGACAGAATTTTAAAAGATGGACCAGGAGATAATATGTATGGTCTCGAAGTATGTAAATCATTAAATTTACCGGAAGATTTTCTTGAATACGCGCATAATTTAAGAATGAAGTATTCTCAAAGTAAACCAATACTTACTATGTCAAAGTCAAGATATAATTCAAAAAAAATAAAAGGAATTTGTGAAATATGTAAAGAATGTCAAGGAACAGAAGTTCATCATCTTATTTATCAAAAAAATGCAAAGAAAAGTGTTAAAAATCATAAAGCAAATCTAATTAATATATGTGAAACTTGTCATGATTCAATTCATTCAGAAAATAAAGAATTGAAAATTTATAAAACGACAAAAGGTTATGAAATAATTTAATTGTTAGTCATGTATGGAATAATGAAGAATCTCGTTTTTGGATAATTATTAAAAATACTTTCATGAAAATTAACATGTTCGCAATCATCTATAATTGGATTTATTTTATCTTCTCCTGAATATATACTATCATTTAATAAGTTAGTCTTATAAATAGTAAATCCACCAAATGCAGATAAAACAGGTATATATGGTAAATTAATTTTTATTCTATTTGTTTTTTTAAATTTATTAAACCATCTATCTAATCTGTTATTTGTACACCTTTCTTTATACCAACAATTATTATTTTTTTTTTCTGTTCTAAGAGCCCATAAATCATAATAATATCTATTTTGATTAACACTTGCAATATCCCAATTATTAGACTCTGATAAACATCTATTTACGGAATTTACATCTAAATTTTTATTTACATCATCTAAATCCATATTTATATAATAATTATACTTTTTGTGTAAATTATTATTATATATGTGTTGTAGAATTTGATTACGACAATATGCAATTCTTGGTGTTCTTCTTTTAATATTTAATTTTTCTGATATAAGTAATCCTTTATTTGTATTTTCATTTATAAAATCTTGTAATAACTTTAATGTTGAATCTTTTGAATCATTTTCATAAAAAATATAATAAACATCTTTACCTTCTGCAAGTTTTTTAATTTTTTCTAAAACCTTCGGTAAATATTTCGCGCAATCACGAGCACAACCAGATATTATTACAGAATGATTTATTTTATTAGTAAACGTATCAAATCTTAAAAATCTAATTACAATTATTATTATTATTATTATTATTATTATTAATGAATATATTATAAGTTTATTCATCTATAATATTTATTTATTTAATTATTTAATTTTAATTATTAATAATAATAATAATAATAATAATAATAATAATAGTAGTAGTAGTAATTTTTCATTACAAAAAGATGAATTTTTCTTGGATTAAAGAATATGTTGAACTTGAAGCTATCCCAAAAGTTATACATAAAATTTATCTACAAAATTCAGGAAAAATGAAGAAATTAACAAATTTATAGTCTTATTAACAAATTAGACTATAAATTAATTAATTATGTTATTAAATGGATTAACATTAATTGAAAATTATATAAATGAAGAAGAAGAAATTGATTTAATAGATATTATAAATAATCAATCGTGGAATACAACATTAAAGAGACTAACTCAACATTATGGTTATAATTATAATTATAAATCATCAAAAACAAATTATATAGGTGAATTACCTAATGTATATCAAAAATATATATCAAAAATATTAAATGATAAATATATTTCAGAAAGACCAGATCAGATAATTATAAACAGATATTTACCTGGTGAAGGAATATCAGCACATATAGATATGCCAACTATATTTAAAAATAAAATATACAGTTTAAGTTTAGGTTCTGGATGTACTATGATATTTG
>ERZ807291.6886-NODE-6886-length-13497-cov-5.028121_pt1 | contig 13497 bp, 11 predicted proteins | sample MGYA00521257_ERZ807291 | MGnify/ENA primary metagenome ERZ807291 (study PRJEB31413, sample SAMN03169783) | marine metagenome | biome: Marine; feature: Water; material: Subsurface seawater | place: North Sea | collected 2011-04-28 | depth 1 m m ...
CGGCGGTGGTGCTTTCTCTGGCAAAGACCCCTCCAAGGTAGATCGCAGTGCGGCATATGCAGGCCGTTACGTGGCTAAAAATATAGTGGCTGCAGGCTTAGCGGACCGCTGTGAAATACAAATCTCTTATGCCATAGGTGTAAGTGAGCCCACGTCTATTTCCGTTAATACCTTTGGCACAGGAAAGTTGCCAGAACATGAAATCACCAACTTGGTGAGAGAACACTTTAACCTGACTCCAGCAGGCCTAATTAAAATGCTAGACCTAAAACGCCCAATTTATCAACAAACAGCCGCCTACGGCCACTTTGGCCGCGAGCTCCCAGACTTCACCTGGGAAAAAACCGACAAAGCCAACCTGCTCCGCAAAGCCTTGTAGTACCCCACGTCATTGCCCCGTCTTTGCGAGGAGCGCAGCGACGAAGCAATCCAATCAACCAAAAGAACACATACCCATGACCACATTCTCAGACTACAAAGTTGCCGACATCTCTGTAGCCTCTTGGGGCCGTATGGAAATCGACATCGCCGAAACCGAAATGCCAGCATTAATGGCACTACGCACTAAGTACGCCGCACAAAAGCCCTTAGCCAGTGCCAAAGTCATGGGCTGTATTCACATGACCATTCAAACAGCCGTGCTGATTGAAACCTTGGTTGATTTGGGTGCCCAAGTGCGCTGGTCCTCTTGCAACATCTTCTCTACTCAAGACCACGCCGCTGCCGCTATCGCCGCTGCAGGCATTCCTGTATTTGCTTGGAAAGGTGAAACAGAAGAAGAAGCCCAATGGTGTATCGAGCAAACCAACGTACAAGATGGCAAAGACTGGGGCGCCAATATGATCCTAGACGATGGTGGCGATCTAACCACCATGCTGCACAACCAATTTCCAGAAATCTTGGCCAACTGCTACGGTATCTCTGAAGAGACCACCACTGGCGTTCACCGCTTACAAGAAATGCTAGAAGCCGGCACCCTTAAAGTGCCCGCTATTAACGTCAATGATGCCGTGACTAAGTCTAAAAATGACAACAAATACGGCTGTCGTCACTCGTTAAATGATGCCATCAAACGCGCAACAGACCACCTTCTTGCAGGTAAAAAAGCCCTTGTGGTGGGTTATGGCGACGTAGGAAAAGGCTCTGCAGCGTCTCTTCGCCAAGAAGGCATGATCGTTAAGATCACTGAAATAGACCCTATTTGTGCTATGCAGGCCTGCATGGACGGCTTTGAAGTAGTGTCACCTTACCTAGACGGCGTAAACACGGGCGACATCAGTTGCATCAATACTCTATTAATGGGTACCACAGACATCATCGTGACTACCACCGGCAACACCAACGTGTGTGACGAGAACATGCTGAAGACCTTTAAAAATGGCGCTGTAGTATGTAACATAGGACACTTTGACAACGAGATTGACACCGCATTTATGCGCAAGACTTGGACATTTGAAGAAGTGAAGCCTCAAGTACACAAGGTATATCGCGCTGCAGACCAGAACAAAAACGACTTTGTGCTGCTATTGTCTGAAGGCCGCTTAGTGAACCTGGGCAACGCAACAGGCCACCCATCACGCATTATGGATGGCTCTTTCGTCAACCAAGTGTTGGCACAAATGCACTTATGGGAAGCTAAGTTTGCAGACCTAAGTGAAGCGGATAAAAAAGCCAACCTATGGCTAAAAATCTTACCTAAAAAGCTAGACGAAGAAGTAGCAGCGGACATGGTGGCAGGGTTTGGTGGAGTAATGACCAAGCTAACAACCACTCAAGCGAGCTACATTAACGTACCTTCTGAAGGTCCGTTCAAATCAGAAAGTTATAAGTATTAATTATTTGTTTTGTCTGTATTGGTGTCGTATAACTCTTGGGTGTTGACTATGGTTAAGCACTTACAATTTTGGTGAAACTTGTTTTTATCTCTAACTGACAGTACCCTGCAGCCACCAAATGGAATTATCTTTTTTTGAGCTGCTCTACTGTAAGGTGGACGGTGAAAGAATCGGAAAGAGAGGAAAATGTCAAATATAAACATGACCTTGAGATTTTTACTTTAACCTTTAACCTTAAGCTTAAGCTACTCGTTATGAACAGAACCATAAGGCACCGGCTACGTAGACCTCCTCACCAGCACCAGAACCAGCACCAGTATAGTCCCTACGCCAGCATGGACGATCAGGTCGTTCAATTTCATTACAAGCGTGCCACCACTTTTAATAACGGCATTCAGCGGTTCGCGGGTTGTGGCTTGGCATCGCGAATCTTACGGTCAGTGATGCCATGAAGAAAACATTGAATAACACAAATCTTCCAAATTTGCTTCTGCGTCTCTGGAATCACCTAACCCGCCGCCGCCAGTATCAATTCATGCTGTTAATAGGATTGATGCTGGTCAGCGCGGTCGCAGAAGTCGTTAGCCTAGGTGCTGTGTTGCCCTTCCTCGGCGTGCTCGTTGCGCCCGATCTCGTGTTCAACCACCCTATCGCCGGGGATGTCGTGCTGGCATTGGGAATTACTTCGGGTGATCAATTGCTGCTGCCCTTCACAGTCGCGTTTGCCGTAGCAGCCCTAGTAGCGGGCGCAATCCGCATCCTTTGGCTGTGGGTCAGCACCCGGCTCTCATTTGCGACCGGAGCAGATCTCGGCACCGAGGTGTATCGCCGTACCCTCTACCAGCCCTATCGGGTGCATGTGGCCCGCAACAGCAGCGAGGTGATCAGCGGCATCACCCAGAAGATCAATAACGTGGTTGGGGTGCTGTTGTCATTACTGACACTAATCAGTTCAACTGTGCTGTTGGTGGCCATTATGCTCGCCTTGATCGCTATTGACCCGATGGTAGCCTCGATGGCGGCTGTCGGTTTCGGTACCAGTTACGCGATGATTACTTGGATGTCTCGCCGACGGCTGTATCTTAACAGTCAGCGCATCTCCTACGAACAAACTCAAGTTATTAAAGCCCTGCAAGAAGGTTTGGGCGGCATTCGCGATGTGCTGCTAGATGGTACGCAGCCAGTTTACTGCGACATATACCGCCAGTCCGACCACTCCTTGCGGCGAGCGCAGGGCAACAACACCTTCATTGGTCAAAGCCCCCGTTACGCGATAGAATCCCTGGGCATGGTGTTGATCGCGGCCTTGGCCTATGCCCTTAGCCATCAGGTTGGAGGCGTCGCTACAGCCCTGCCGGTGCTGGGTGCGCTGGCATTCGGCGCGCAACGCCTACTACCAGCCCTGCAAGGGATCTATCACTCCTGGACGAATATTGCTGGCGGGCATGCCTCACTGGTTGGTGCTATCGCACTGCTCGATCAGCCGCTGCCGAAGGATCTACTGCAACCCGTTCCCACACCGCTGTTCTTTCAGGACACTATTCGCTTCGACGCTGTGCGCTTCCGCTACGCCAACGACGGTCCTTGGGTGCTAGATGGCCTCAATTTGACCATCCCCAAGGGTGCTAGGGTCGGCTTTGTCGGCAGCACCGGCAGTGGAAAGAGCACTACGCTTGATCTGTTGATGGGATTACTGATGCCCACCGAGGGCCAGCTCCTGGTGGATGGCCAGTCCATCAGTGGCATCCGTCTCAGGGCCTGGCAGCAGACCATCGCCCACGTACCGCAGACTATATATCTGGCCGACAGAACTCTATCCGAGAACATCGCCTTTGGCATGTCGCCCGAGATCATTGATCTGGGTCGGGTGCAGCAGGCGGCACGCCAAGCACAGATTGCCGATTTTATTGAAAACAGTCTGGAAGGATACCAAGCCTATGTGGGAGAGCGTGGCGTCCGTCTCTCCGGTGGACAGCGCCAACGTATCGGCATCGCTCGTGCACTTTATAAAGAGGCCCAAGTGTTAGTGCTGGACGAAGCCACCAGCGCCCTCGACAATGCCACCGAGCAGTCTGTGATGGATGCCATCGAAGGGCTTAGCAGCGACCTCACCATTCTGCTCATCGCCCACCGACTAAGCACCGTGCGGCGCTGCGACATTATTGTGGAATTGGAGCACGGACGGGTGGTGGCGCAAGGCACGTATGAACAACTACTAGTGCGCAGTCCGAGCTTCCGCAAAATGGCCAAGGCGATATGAAACAGGGTATAGCTTAACTTTGACCCTAGATTTCGTGTCCCATAACTGAATTCATTGGCTAGCTCAGTTGCGGAACAGCTGGAAAACATTCTTCCAACCTTGTGGTCATACATATACTGAACATAAATACGAGATCATAATGTAAGGAAATCGGAGTGAGTAAATACCTTTTGGAGTAGTGCGGGAGCCTAGCATTGCTTGCATAAAGTGTCAGGTTAATTTCATCGAACGAATGCTTGAATATAAAAATCATGTAAAATGGATTTAATTGTTAGACGTATTTTAAAAGTTGTAAAACTTTTTGAAATTGCAAAGCCAGTTATTAAGCACATGAAGTTATAGAGTATGATCTATATATTATGCCGAAGTCAGAAGTTAGCTCGTATTAAAAATTTTACTAGAATATTTTCAATTATAAACCCCTCATTTTATAATATCTAAAAGACAAAGGTATAAAAAAAATATGAATACAAGCACTAAAAGAATTTTGATATATGTCGATCAAAAAAGAAGAGATTTGTTTTCAATGCATAGAATATATTTGAAACTGAAATCTTATTCTGACATAGATGTTAGAATGTCAGGAAAAGTTGATTTCTTATTTACACTGCAAGGATTTAATCCGCATATTATTATTTTTGGGAAGAATGATGGTTATCATGGAGATTGGTTAAGGAGTATTAAAGGAGCGACGATATTTTCAATTCATACAGAACAAGGATATGCATCTAAGAATGACACAATTAATAATTTTATAAATGGGCATGTTCATGTAAGACCGCCAAATATAAAATCCGTGGATTATTTTTTTCTTGGCAGTGAAATTACCAAACAACATTTAGCCGGGTTTATTCCAGAAGAAAAAATGCTTGTAGTCGGTTATCCGAGATTGCTTAGTAGAGAATATGCGGTAAAGCCTCAAAAAGTATCAAGCACTTTTACCATTGGTATAGCTTGTGGAAAGAATATTGGTAATTCTGATGAGATTCAAAGTTATTTTGAGACGTATTATGATAATGATTTTGGCTCTCTTGGAAGTGTAAAAGGTCTTTTGTCTTATTTAATGTTAGAAAGATGCATGATTGAGCATGTAGTTATTAAGTTGAAGGAAGAGTACAATTTAGTAGTACGATATAGATTTGGAGATGATGAATATTTACAGGATAAAAGTGGTGTTCAGATAGACAAAAGTGATTCGCCAAGAGGATTTATTGAAGATTGTGATTTGATTATACTTGGGCAAACTACTTTAGGAATTGAATCTATGATGTGTGGTATTCCAGCTATTTCAATAACTAAAATGCTTGACATTAATAATGCATTTGACACTATATCAGATTTTTCTTATATTAAAGCTTGTTGGCAACCAAGAACGGACAAAGAGTTATTCGAGCTAATTAAAAAAAGAAGGGAAAATTATTTGGAACTGTCTCCAGATGTAGGATCTTATGAATCATTGGTGAGCAAAACATATTATTGTGGAGGCAAGGTAGATAATAGTGTTGAAAAAATCTGTTCTGCAATTATAGATTGCCCTATAAAGAGTAAAGATGGAGCAAGTATAGATCTCCAAATTCTGGGAAAATTACTTAACATGAGTGCTATAAAGATAAAAATATTACAACTTTGTAAAACGAAAATTAGCCAGCTTTTGATTTTTTTTATTATACTAAGAGTTAAAGTTATGTTCTTTCTTAGAAGAGAAAAAACACTTGACACATACTTTCCTAAATTCTCTGGTAAAAAATAATAAAGATAATATAAAATCTCTATTTTAAGAGCAAATAAAAGTAAAAAATCTCTTGTAGAGTCAGACAAGATCTCTGTTATTTATAAAAGGTGTGATGAAATTACTAGTATTGTTCAAAAAGGTAACAAAATAATGCTTTGTGGTTATAGAAGATCTGCAGAAGATGCAGCACCTTGCAGCAGAGATGCTAGTAAGTCTTAGGCCGGATAATAATGGAGAGTCAATTGTAATGGTGCAGTAACTGTTAGATATTGGCGTGCTATTATGTAAGTAAGCCGACAGCTAGATTACATATTATTTTTTTAGAGGACCATATCAGGTGCCTGTCCCTCGTTTATTTGCAGAATAATTTAAAATGAAAGTCAATAATCTAAACTCATCAAAGTCCCGCGCATTATTTCTAGACCGCGATGGAGTCATTAATGTTAATCATGGCTACGTACATCGCGTCGATAACTTTGAATTTATTGATGGGATTATTGATTTGGTACGAGTTGCTCATGTTAATAATTACAAGGTCGTGGTGATCACCAATCAGGCTGGAATCGGACGCGGGTTATATTCGGAGCGGCAGTTTCATCAACTAACATCTTGGATGTGTAAAGAGTTCATAAATGCAAGTGCGAAAATTGATAAAGTATATTTCTCTCCATTTCATCCAACCGAAGGTATGGGCAAATACAAAAAAGATGATTTTTCACGCAAGCCCAATCCAGGCATGATTTTGCAAGCAGAGAGAGAGCTGGATTTAGATTTGGGGAATTCATTATTGGTAGGTGATAAGCCAAGTGATATTCAAGCCGGTACTGCTGCAGGAGTTGGCTTGAATATTCTTTTTTCGAATAATAATTCACCTGAGTTGAAAGGGCTGTCGTATCAAACCATTGCCACTCTTCATGAGGCTATGCCTTTTTTGAGTCAAAGCTGTCAACGAAGGGTGTTGTCATGAAGATGCTGGTCTTGGCGGGTGGTTTTGGTACCCGGCTGCAGTCGGTAGTGTCTGAAATGCCAAAGGCCTTGGCACCAGTTGGAAAAACCACCTTTCTTTACCTTCAGATTGAGCACTGGATTGCACAGGGTCTTAAGTCATTTGTATTTCTTTTGCATCATCAGGCGGATATGATCGTCAACTTTCTGAATGCTGAAAAAAACGATTTGCTCAAAGACTGTGAATTCGAATGGCTTATTGAGTCAGTACCAATGGGTACTGGTGGCGCTGTGGCATACGCAGTTGAGCAATTAAAATTATCGGGAGATTTTCTATTGACTAACGCAGATACCTGGCTTGGCACTGGGATTAACGACGTTTTACAGTCTGGAGTTTCTTCTATGGCAGTAGTATACCTAAGCGATGCTAGCCGCTACGGGCAGGTGCAACTTGATTGCCAATTCCAGGTTACAGCTTTTTCGGAAAAAGTTGAAAATAAAAGGCCAGGTTGGATCAGCGCTGGCTTAAGCCATCTTGATGCAGATCTTTTCAAAAACTGGGATGGCCAGCCATTTTCCCTAGAAGAAGTCACCTTCCCAATGCTAGTAACTAAAGGGGATCTAGTAGCCGTACAGTTGAAAACTGATTTTATCGACATCGGTATTCCCAATGATTATCACCGTTTCTGTCGCTGGGTAGATTCGGGTCGCGAAGGCAAGTTATGCAGTTAAATAAATTTTTAATATCCGAAAATGCTTCTCTGCGAGACGCGCTCTTACATATAGAAAGTAATCATTATGGTATCATTCTGACAACTGGTTCAACAGGTGCTGTGACTGGGCTTGCAACCGATGGCGATATTCGTCGTAAGCTTGTCGAAAACTGCTCGTTGGAAGATGCTATTGATTTATGCGCTAACGCAGAGTTTGTCTGGGCAGCGCCAGAAACATCGCGAGAGCTGTTGTTGAAAAAACTTGACCATCGTATTCGGGTGATCCCTTTGCTTGATGCAGAGCGTCGACTTGTAGGTATTGTCAGTCGTGATCATCTGCCAGGTCAGGCTGAAGAAGCCGTTTATGCCCGTGCGCGATCACCTGTTCGCATTAGCTTCGGTGGCGGTGGATCTGATTTAACTCATTATTTTTCAGGAGAGGTTGGTGCCGTCATTAACACCACTATATCTCTTTATAGTCATGCCACGTTGCGTATTCGCGATGACGAAAAGATCATCATTCAGTCGCTTGATCTCAACGAGATACTTAGAGCCGGTGACCTCGGATCAATGTTGAAAATGAAAGGCCATTTCGGCCTTATTCAAGCTCTGCTAAATACCATTCAGCCAGATTTTGGATTTGAATTGTTTTTGCATTCAGATTTTCCTATGAATTCCGGTCTTGGAGGTTCCGCTGTCGTATCCGCAACGATCCTTGGCTGTTTCAACCAATTTCGCCGGGATAAATGGGACCTGCACGAATTGGCCGAGCTCGCTTATCAGGCCGAGCGTCATTATTTGGGTGTGGCTGGTGGTTGGCAGGATCAGTATGCAACCGTGTTTGGAGGTTTCAATTTCATGGAATTTCGCATGGAACAGAATATCGTCCAACCTTTACGTATTCATGCTGAGACACTATTGGAGCTGGAAGAGAGTCTGATTCTTTGCGATACTGGAATGATCCATGACTCTGGCAATATTCATCAGGATCAGCGACTCCAAATGGAGCAGCAAGAGGTACGGAAATTAGTCCAGGCTAATGTTGATCTCTCATATCGGATGCGCAACCAATTATTGAGGGGAAAGCTACTACAATTTGGTCAGTCAATTGACAAAGCCTGGCAATTAAAGCGGCAACTGAGTTGCAAAATCTCATCAGAGCGGCTGGATCAGATATATGAAAATGCCCGTAACAATGGAGCCATTGGTGGCAAGTTGCTTGGGGCAGGTGGTGGAGGATTTTTTCTCTTTTACGTTACTCCCTTCCGCAAACATGAACTGATGGCTCATTTGAAACAGGCAGGACTGAAAGTGCGACCTTTCCTCTTTGAGCAGGATGGCTTGCAGGCATGGACTGTGCGTGAAGGCAAAAATCACATGGAAATCGAAAGCGAATGAAGATAAAAATTGAAAACCACGAAATCGGCTTTGGTCGCACCTATATCATCGCAGAAATCGGCAATAACCATAACGGCAGCTTTGAGAGCGCTGTGGGTATGATCGATTTAGCCCTTGAGGCGGGCGCAGATTGCGTCAAATTTCAGATGCGCCATCTGCCGGAAGTATACCGCCAGCGTACCTTGCGCAAGGACGGCGAAGACTTAGGGACCGAATATGTTCTTGATTTATTGCGCCGGTTCGAACTAACCGTAGATGAACACCGCAAGCTCGCTGACTACTGCGCCACAAAAGGCATTTTGTATCTTTGCACTCCATGGGATTCAACTAGTGTTGACGTGCTTGAGAGCTTTGCCGTCCCGGCCTACAAAGTAGCATCAGCCGACCTGACCAATCTTCCGTTACTTGACAAACTTGCTAAAACTGGTAAGCCGCTCATACTCTCCACTGGAATGAGTCAAACGGAAGAAGTGGAAATAACTGTCGCTTTTTTGAACCAACGTAACGTGCAATTTGTGCTTCTTCATTGCAACAGTACCTATCCTGCGCCATTGCATGACATCAATCTTAAATGGATGGACCAACTGCGGCGCATTCACCCACTGGTGGGTTATTCTGGCCACGAGCGTGGTATCAATGTATCACTTGCTGCAGTGGCGCTGGGTGCTTGTGTTATTGAACGCCACTTTACGCTCGATCGCACTATGGAAGGCCCAGACCATGCAGCAAGCCTTACTCCAACTGAATTCAAATGCATGGTGGAGGGTGTTCGTCAAATTGAGGAGGCGCTAGGTAAAGGTAAAGAACGTCATTTGTCGCAAGGTGAAATGATTAACCGAGAAAATCTAGGGAAAAGCTTAGTAGCGGTCACCTCACTGTCTAAAGGTACTGTGTTAAGTGAACAGCACATCAAAGTACGCAGTCCGGGCCAAGGTCTATCCCCTCAGCGCTATGAAGATCTGCTTGGTCGGACCCTTCAGCACGACATGATGGAGGAAGATTTTTTCTACCCATCTGATTTAAAAAATGAGCGTATCGAGCCACGGCCATATAAATTTTCTCGGCCTTGGGGTGTGCCAGTGCGCTACCATGACTTTAAAGAATATGCCTCGCGTATTCAGCCAGATATTTGGGAGTTTCACCTTTCCTATTCAGATATGGAGCTTAATCCAGCAGATTTCCTAAATGGCCCCTACACGGCTAACTTTGTTGTGCACGCGCCAGAACTTTTTACTGGAAGCCGCTTGATGGATCTTGCCACGCCAGATGATGCGTACCGTAATGAATCTATCCGTGAAACTCAGCGAGTGATCGACATTACCCTTAGTTTAAAAAGGTTTTTCCCCAATACTCAGCGCCCACCTATTGTAGCTAATATTGGTGGTTTCACAATGGATGGCCTATTGCCTGCAGCCGAAATCAATGGCTATTACCAACGCTTTTCACAAAGCCTAGCGCAACTCGATCTAGATGGAGTAGAGCTTATCCCACAGACTATGGCGCCTTTCCCGTGGCATTTTGGTGGCCAGCGTTACCAAAACATTTTCGTCAAGATTGATGAAATTGTGGAGTGGTGTACCAAGCTCAATTTGCGTATGTGCTTCGATATCTCTCACAGTCGCTTAACCTGTAATCATTTAGGCGTCGATTTTTATGACTTTTGTACCCGCATTGCGCCTTTGACTGCCCACTTGCATTTAGGTGATGCAAGTGGAGTCAATGGCGAAGGGTTACAGGTGGGTGAAGGTGATATTGATTTTGTACGCTTGGGCGATATCCTAAAAAAAGGTTGCCCCAATTCATCATTTATCCCAGAAATCTGGCAAGGGCATAAAAACGGTGGTGAAGGTTTTTGGGTTGCCCTAGAGCGGTTGGAGGACAATTTATGATGAACACAATGGCTGATGAAATTAAACAACAGATTGCAGAGTCAATTTCTGTAAAGAACGCAGTATTGGCCGACGCACAGATTATTTTGCAGTTAGAATCTTTGGTTACGCAGTGTTTACAAACACTGCAAGCTGGTGGCAAGATTATATTTGCTGGAAATGGTGGCAGTTTTGCTGATGCACAACATCTGTCGGCTGAATTCACCTCACGTTTTTTGTTTGACCGAGCGCCTTTAGCATCCATTGTGCTAGGTACTAACAATTCAGCTATTAGTGCTATAGGAAATGATTATGGTTATGATCAAGTATTTGCCAGAGAGCTTGAAGCTATCGGCAGGCCCAGTGACATTTTCATCCCCATCACTACCAGTGGTAATAGTAACAATATATTGCTGGCGGTGGCAGTGGCAATGCGGCACGAAATTAACACTGTTGGGCTAACGGGTAATAGTGGCGGAAAATTACAAGCACTTTGCTCATGCATCTGCATTCCATCGGCTAATACTGCACGTATTCAAGAATGTCACATCATGTTGGGACATATTTTGTGTGGACTAGTTGAGCAGGCAATGTTTTCTGTAAATAGTCAATGATGAAAGACCGTGTAGTACTAATTATTCAAGCCCGTATGAGCTCTACTAGATTACCTGGTAAGTCAATGATGGACTTGGCTGGAGCACCGTTAGTTGGACGTGTGCTTGAGCGAGTTAAGCGCTGCAAATGCCTTGATGATATTGTGTTAGCAATCCCAGATACAGAGCAGGATTCTTTATTAAAATCTCTTGGTGAGCAATATGGTGTTCATGTATTTGTTGGTTCAGAGAATGATTTAGTTGATCGTTACTATAAAGCCGCAATTTGGAGTAAAGCTAAAATTATAGTTCGCCTACCAGCAGATAACGCAACACCAGAGCCTTCTGAAATAGATCGGATTATTGACCACCACTTATCTCTTGGCCGGCCAGGTTTTTCTTCTAATTTAACTGTCATTAATGACTCAGGTTATCCTGATGGCATTGGAGCTGAGGTTTTTGATTTTTCGCTTTTAAAAGATACCCAAAAAACTGTAACAGATCCTTTTAAGCGTGAGCATGTCCATCTTAATTTTTATAACTATGAAACTGGTGAGGCCGTAAACTCAGACTGGTGTCCAATTAGCACAGTCCAATGCCCTAAAGAATTTAGCCGTCCAGATCTTATTCTTGATGTAAATACTCAGGAACAGTATGAATTTATGAAAGAGCTATATGAGTTCCTTTATCCCACTAATCCATTTTTTTCTATTACTGATATTATTACTTGGTATGATAATGAGTATCAGATAGAGGTTTAATTTGCATGAATATCAGACTGCATATTTTTAGGAACAGGTATTATGAATAATGATGTTAGGTTAGTTAGTTTCAATGGCAACATGGTTCCAGAAACAGAAGCAAAAGTTTCTATTTACGATTCAGCACTTATGTTTGGTGATATGGTATTTGAAATGACTCGCTCTTTTAATAAGGAACAGTTTAAGTTAGAAGAACATATATCCAGACTATATACTGGGCTTAAGATACTGCGTATTCCATTAGAACTAACTCAGACACAGATGATAGATGAGTGTCTTAGAACTATTGAAGCTAATGATCACTTGTTCGAAAAGGATGACGAACATAGATTAATGATTGATGTCTCAAGGGGCTTACTCGGGATTTACCAAAATATAGATGGTTTACACAAGGGACCAAATGTAATTATTGCTGATTTCCCTCTCCGCTGGACAGTCGCGACAATGGGCGGTCTATTTCAAACTGGGATTAATATGGTAATCACATCCCAGCGGGCTATCCCGGCTTCACTAATGGATCCTAAAATAAAAAATAGAAGTCGACTTTTCTATTTGATGGCCAATATTGAGGCGTCGCAGGTGGCTGGTGAAAATAATTGGGCTTTATTGTTGGGTATGGACGGCTTTATAACTGAAGGCACGGGAGATAATTTCTTTATTATAAAAGATGGAGTGGTAATAACTCCAGAAGGAAGAGATATTTTGAGGGGGATCTCTCGAGAGTATGTGATGACAGAATTATGTCCTGTTCTAGGTATTCCTGTAATTGAAAAAAATATAGATCCATACGATGTCTATACAGCTGACGAAGCGTTTATCACGGGCACCCCATTTTGTATGTTGCCCGTAACCTCATTGAATGGACTTGATATAGGAGATGGTAAGGTTGGAAGTATATTTTCAAAAATCATAAACAACTGGAGCGACAATGCTGGTGTTGATATCATCGGGCAAATTAGGAAATGGGATTCGCAAAGGCCAAAAATCATTGGGGATGATGCTCCTACACCATATAGATTTAGTAAAAAATGAGTATAAACATCGGGTTCATGCAAGGACGCCTTTCACCTATGGTGAATGGAAAAATACAGTCTTTTCCTTGGGATAACTGGAAACAGGAAGTGGGTCTAGCTAAGAGTATAGGTCTGAGTACTATGGAGTGGACACTAGACCAAGATCGTTTGTATGATAACCTGTTGTGGTCAACTAAATTTGGTCACAAGTTAAGAGGTTGTTCTCAAACATTTCCTCTGCCGTGGTGGGCGTTAGCCCACCATTAAAAGTATGGGGTCTTAACAAGCTGTAGTAGCCAGTGATATAACGACTGACTGCCGCTTTAGCCTCGTCAAATGAACGCCAAGCAGTCGTCGGCATCCATTCGGTTTTCAAACT
>ERZ807291.6892-NODE-6892-length-13492-cov-5.078812_pt1 | contig 13492 bp, 7 predicted proteins | sample MGYA00521257_ERZ807291 | MGnify/ENA primary metagenome ERZ807291 (study PRJEB31413, sample SAMN03169783) | marine metagenome | biome: Marine; feature: Water; material: Subsurface seawater | place: North Sea | collected 2011-04-28 | depth 1 m m ...
GACACAACAAATGTCACCGCCGCGGGTGCAGCGATGTTGACGGGAGCCGTTTTCACCGGAGACGTAACTGTACCAAACCTTTTAACCTCTGGAAACATTGATGGCCGGGACATATCTGTGGATGGGGCCAAACTAGACGGTATTGAGGACTTTGCGGACGTTACCGATGTTACTAATGTTGCGGCAACGGGGGCAATGACACCGGGTTATAGCGGTACTTTTCCCCTTGCTGATAACGGAACTATTTTTTTTGGGAACGGAAACGACCTCTTTATCAAGCATGACGGCACTAACTCTCTAATTAGAGATCAAAACGCAGGCGACCTTCAAATTTCCGGAGCGAACGTAGTACTTCAGTACAGAGCAAGTAATGGAACGCTTACTTCTAGATTAGAATGCGGCCAGTTTGGTTTACAGGTGTATGACGGGTCAACACTGGTATGTGACTTTAATAATGGCGGTGTGACCTACGAACTTAACATGCAGCAAAATCAAATGAATGTTAAAGAACGGCATCTCACTCCTACTACGGCCGCCACAATGCAATTCAACGGGTATCAAGCTAGTTCATACTCTTTTACAAGAACAACAAATATCACAAGCATGTTTTTTGCTGGAGTTGCAGGCGCTCAAGCAAGTTCCATAACAATGTATATTTCAGCCAATTCTTCGGGAACTGCGTACACTATTGCTTGGCCTAGTTCGGTAAAGTGGCCGGGGGGCACCGCGCCTACATTAACCAACACCGCGAATGCGGTGGATATTTTTGTTTTCACAACATATAATGGCGGCACCGACTGGTACGGGTTTATTGCCGGTCAGGATATGTCTTAGATATGTTGCGCGTTGCACACATGCTAGCGGCGTCTGTTGCGGCTCCTGCCCCACCGCCATCTTCCGTAACTCTTGCGGCTTCTATTAATGGCGGCGTTTTACCCGGCGGGGTAAGCCAACCCGCTTACAATACATGGGCGTATACATTTACTGCTCCTGCTTTACCGGCGGGTTATGTAGCTGGAAGAAGGCAGTTTTTTGTAATGACAGGCACTAGAGATTCAAATGGGGCAGTAAGAAACAACAGGGACACAGATACTTTAGTACAACTTAACTTAGTAAACTCAGCTAATAGTATAAACACAACCCTTGCAAGAACAGCTATGACAGTAGAGGTTGACGGTCATTCTGATTTCAACAGTGCAGTTATAGGTCATATTCCAGCGGATGCAGTAGGAAGCACAACCATTACTGTAACTAGATCTTACTCAGCAGCGGGTGGGTCAGATTTCATGGGCGTTATTGTAATAGATGGAGTAGCAACCATAAACTCGGGCGTAGTTAGTTCAAATAATAGTCAAACCAGTGCAAGTTCTGTAAGTGTAAATACAGGAGCAGCGGGTACTGCGGGAACCGCCCAATTAAGGCTAGTCGTAGGGGCATCAAGCAACTCAAGCTTAGCAAATCCTATTTATAATAAAAATGCTAGTGAGCCAACATATACAACGCTGGGTCAGGGCGAGAACGGAACTTCAGAACGATTTGGTATGTTTTTTAATTTTAATGCTTCCGGCGGTGCAATTACGCAAGCAATAAATGGGAGTGTCTCAACCAGTTCGGCTTCATCCAATGGTCTAGGCCATGCCGCCGCATTAATAAATTTAAGTGGGTAGCGAAAAACAATGATTAGTGGATTTTCCATTGCGGAAGCCCCGATTTCAGCCGCAGGCGGTGACTCAATAATCTCCGCAGAAGTGGCTATGGTTTTTAATTTTACCCAAACCAGCGATGCGGCCCGAATTAGAACTAGACCCGTAGATATAATTTCCACATTTATCACCGTCAAAGTAGCCTCGGGTATTATGGCCGGAGCTTCGGACATGAGTTTTAACTTTGTTCAATCATCTTCTGGCGGTAGGTTACGAACAAACGTCGTTTCTTTGAGCAGTGAGTTTGTACAGACCACTTTTGCAAATCGGATACAAGCTGCCCCTGATATAAATATGGAATTTTCGTTTACTCAAACGGCTGTCGGGGGTTTGACTTGGCAAAAGATAGACCCCGTAAGGGTAAATAATTGGTCAAAAATATCCCCCACAGGTGGGACGTGGACAGAAATAGATACAAATGTTAATGTAGAATCATGGTCTGAAATACAGCCGTAAAGCTACTAAAAAAGAGGTGGTTTAAATGCCAACAACATATACAGACAACACCGGTATAACAAAACCGGGCCCCGGAGAACAAAGTGGAACTTGGGGGACTACGGTTAATACAAATTTTGATATTATTGACCGTGCTTTAAACGATGTCGGCACAATAACTCTTTCCGGTTCGACGTTTACTCTTACGACGAATAACGGTTCTCTTTCTGATGGGCAGTACCGTACCTTGGTGTTTGTAGGAACATTAGGATCAGACTGCACGGTTACGATTGATCCCAACGGTGCATCTAAAACTTACCTTGTAAAAAACGACACAACCGGTGGTTTTTCTGTGATATTGAGCCAAGGTAATGGCTCCGGCGGTACGTTAACCGTTCCCGCGGGGCAGGTAGCTGTCGCGTACACCGACGGTGCGGGGGTCGGCGCTAAAGTGGATGGAAAGGCGTTTAGTAATGTAACAGACGCTTTGACATTTTCTGGAGCCGTGAAAGTTCAAGCCACAAATACCGGGGCAACTGTTACAGGAAACTTGATTAACGATGGGGTAGAGGTTCTAACTGGCGGTTACCTAAATGGTGCCCCCGGTTCCACTATGTCCCTTGAAGGTTACTTCAATAATGGCACGGAAAACATAGCTGTTGGAGACCTTGCACTTGGGGGCACGGCAACACCAAACTCAATGTCAGGGGCTGGAAGAAATGTTGCGTTAGGAGCTCAAGCTTTAAAACTCTTAGCTGCCGGTGAATATAACACCGCTGTGGGCTATAAGGCGCACAACAACATGGCTGACGGCACCTACAACGTCGCGATAGGTAGTGAAGCGGGATTAAGTCAAAGATCCACAGGGAACGTATCTATTGGTGCGATGGCCTGCACCATTGACGGTTTAACTGGAGCTCTAGGTACGGCCGGAGAAAACGTATCTATTGGTTATAAAGCGGGGGGACAAATCGGCACCGCGCCCGCTGTGAGTTCCGGATACAAAAGAAACGTGTGTATTGGACCAGAATCCGGTATTGAATTAGGCGGCTCTTCTTCGGAAAACGTAATAGTAGGATATAAGTCAGGTCCAAGCGTATTTAACGCAGGAAGTCTTACTAATTGTGTGTTTATGGGGTACAACGCGGGCCAGCACTCAAGCACCCCTAGCAACTGTGTCGCCATAGGTACTGATGCAGGCTTCCTTCTGACAACCGGGGGCCAGAACACTTTTCTTGGTCGCCGCGCAGGGAACAGCGGTATTACTTACATAACCGGGCTCTACAACACGGCCGTGGGCCACTTTGCTTGTTCTAACGGGCTGGGAAGCAATAACACCACAGTCGGCAATGGGGCGGGCAATAGCAGCAGTCCTCTTGACTTGACCGGGACTTCACAAATTGATAATAGGGTTATTATAGGCAATAACGACGTAACAAATGCTTATATTAATGTAGCATGGACCGTGACTTCTGATGTTCGTGATAAGACAAATATCGAACAGGTAACACACGGTTTAGAGTTTTTATCTTCGTTTTCCCCCATTAAATTCCAATACACAAACAACCGGGAAGAAAACGCGCCGCACGGATTTGTGCATTATGGCTATAGCGCCCAAGACGTTTTAGCAGCGGAGGGTGCAAACCCCGTAATTGTTGACACGGAACAAGACGAAAAATTAAAAATGAAAGAAACACAATTAATTCCAATTTTGCATAATGCAATTTTAGAATTAAAAGAAGAAAATGCTGCCCTCCGCGCAAGACTAGATGCTGCGGGTATTTAACCGAGGGGTTTTAAATGCCGTTAACAAAACTACAATTTAGACCCGGCGTTGTTAAAGATTTGACCTCTTATTCTAACGAGGGGGGTTGGAGAGATAGCGACAAGGTACGGTTCCGGCTTGGGTTTCCTGAAAAGATTGGCGGTTGGGAAAAATATTCTTCGCAAACTTTTTTAGGTACTTGCCGCGCATTGCATAATTGGATTGCGCTAGATAGCTCAAATTTTATGGGGCTTGGTACAACAAGTAAATATTATGTTGAACAGGGGGGAGTTTATAACGACATTACCCCTATACGCGAAACAACCGCCGCAGGGGATGTTACTTTTGGCAAATCACTCACTTTTTCTGCTATAATTAATGTGTTTGACAACGCTCATGGAGCAGTATCTGGTGACTCGGTAACTTTTTCTGATGCGGTTAGCTTGGGTGGATTTATAACCGCAGATGTTTTAAACCAAGAGTATCAAATCTCTACTGTATCAAGCGACAACGAATACACTATAGTCGCAAAAGACCCTGTAACAGGGAACCCTGTACTTGCTCAATCTTCCGATGTAGGCAACGGGGGAACTGCAACAGTGGGTGAGTACCAGATAAATTCGGGACTCGACACACAAGTTGGGGGCACAGGTTGGGGCGCAGGTTTTTATGGGGGGCCTTCGGGGCACACGCCTGCCAGCAGTATCTTGTCAGGCTCGATAAGTCCAGCAAGTCCGTCTATGAATTTAGTAAGTTCTTCTGGATTTCCGACTTCTGGTCGTGTTGTCGTAGACAGCGAAATAATTGCCTATACCGGCGTGGCTGGAAACACTCTTACCGGGTTGGACAGGGGCGCATTTGGTACAACGGCCGCCCCTCACAGTCCCGGGGCAACGGTAACAGAAGCCACCTACGGGTGGGGTATGCCGTCTGATCTCACGACAACGCAGCAAATCAGGTTGTGGTCCCATGATAATTTTGGCGAAGACTTACTTATCAACCCACGCGACTCCGGAATTTTTTATTGGGATAAAAGCGAAGGTGCAGGTGTCAGAGCGGTTCTTTTAAAAGATTTTCCTACCGGGGTAAAGACCAGCGTCCCCACTGTATGCAAGCAGGTGTTGGTTTCGGACCGGGATCGCCATGTCATTGCCTTTGGCTGCGATGGGTTTGGGGCTACATCTAGCGACCCCGAGGGCGACGGTATTCAGGACAATTTGTTAATCCGTTTTTCTAGTCAAGAAAACCCTTTAGATTGGTTCCCGACTACCGCAAACACTGCGGGAGATTTAAGGCTCGGGGCAGGATCAACTTTTGTCACGGCTTTAGAAACAAAACGTGAGACGCTGATATTTACCGACACGTCGCTAACATCAATGCGGTTTATTGGTCCCCCGTTCACTTTTGGTTTGACACAACTTGCATCAAACATCACGATTGCCGGTCCAAATGCGGCTATATCCACAGAAGATTTTGTGTTCTGGATGGGCATAGATAATTTTTACGTACACGCGGGGCAAACCGCACAGCTTCCTTGCACCGTTAAAGATAAAGTATTCACAGATTTTAATTTAGGTCAGATAAACAAGGTTTATGCGGGCGTGAACTCAGAGTTTGCGGAGGTAACTTGGTTTTATCCTTCCGCCGATTCTGAAGAAAACAACAAGTACGTTAGCTATAATTATTTAGAAAAAGTATGGTATTTTGGCTCCTTGGCTAGAACAGCTTGGCTTGACCGTGGGGTTAGGAACTTCCCAGCGGCTACAAATGCGAACTATCTTTATAGCCACGAGTTTGGCTACGATGACGACGGCGCGGCAATGGACTCTTTTATAGAATCTTCTGTTATGGACATAGCCGACGGGGACCACTTTACATATATACGAAGAGTCATACCGGACTTGACTTTTGTTGGGTCAACGGAAACCTCTTCGCCACAAGCCACTTTTACGTTAAAAGCAAGAAATGACCCGGGCTCTAATTTTGATAGCGTCCAGTCGGGGTCTACTGTTAGAACAGCTACGAGTCCGGTAGAACAGTTTACCGGAGAGTTGGATTTACGGGTTCGGGGTAGATCTTTTGCTCTAAGAGTGGAATCTAACGCGCTTGGGTCAAAATGGAGGCTGGGAAGCCCTCGCGTTGACATGCGCCCAGATGGTAGACGGTAGATGGCAAGTGTTGAAATACCCGCCCCGAGGCTTCCAGACCCAACGGGGGAATACGACCCAGCGTATATGCACGACTTAATCCGTACACTCCAATTGTTTATAGAACAGGAGCGAAACCCGGGGGAGTTAAGGGCTACGAAAATTACTCTAACAAGCCTTCCAACCAGCCCGACAGGTTTAGAAACAGGGACGGTTTGGAATGACGCGGGAACCGTGAAGATAGTACTCTGAAGATAGACGGGTTGAAAAAAAACATGTATAGTAACAAAACATCTAAACAATAAGGGCTGTTATAATGGCACAGGCAGCAGAAAAAGTTCTGGAGTTTCCCGCAGGTGGTATAGCCGACTTCTACATGGAAGACGACGATATCGCGGCAATGGAGCAAGAAGAAGCTAAGAAAGCTTTCGGAGACAACGGAATTGCGAACTTTTCCGATGTTGCTAGCCGCATGGCCTCTTACGGTCGGGGAGGGGACGACACAATAGCGCACGTTGCTACTGGTGAGATTGTCATTCCATTGCCTTTGATTGAAAACAACCCTGAGATGAAAACGTCTATCTTCAAGCATTTAGAAGAGCTTGGGATAGAGGACCCTGAACAGTATGTAGTGGGTTCAAGCGCCAATTCAATTAACCCGGAAACGGGCTTGAGAGAGTTTGGTTGGCTATCAAAGACGTTTAAAAAAGTCACACGAGCGGTTAAAAAAGTTGGCAAGTCTGTTGTAAAGCTTGTTAAAAAAGCTGCTCCGGTAATTATTCCGTTTGCGCTTAATGCAATGTTTCCCGGTCTTGGGGCTATTTACTCTGGTGCACTGGGTTCTGGCATAGGAACCTTGGTTCAGGGTGGCAGCCTTAAAGATGCTTTCAAAAACGCTATGATCGGTGGTGCTATAGGTGGCGCAACTGCGGCTATCGGTGGCGGCGTGGCGGCAGCGGCAAAGCCGGGTGGCTCGTTTGCCGAAGGCGCTATGTCGGGGATTAAGAATGCCGCTAAGTTGTCTAACCTGAGTACAGCCGGTCAGCAACTTACTTCCGGTCAGTTTGGTCAATCGGGTTATGATGCTGTGACTGCGGCAGCTATGCCAGACGTAAACACGGCGGCAGATGTTGTTTCTCTAGACACAGACATAGGTGCAAACTTAGCCTCAAATCCAATGGACGCCAACACAAGAAATGCTTTATACGGGGTGAATGCTAAACCCGCGGCCTTAACTCCAGACATGCCTTCCCCTTATGGCCCTGATCCAATGTCTATGGGGTCAACCGGGGGTGTAGGTGATACGTCTGCTAGGTTTACGTCTGGGGTTCCGACATCAGGTGCCTCTAGCCTAAATATTGCTACTCCAACGACACCTTCCAGTTTCATGGACACCGTTAGTGAATACAGTACTAAAGCCGGAGATTATCTTTTCCGTGGCGGTCAAAGCCAAGAGGCTATTGCTGGCAATGCAGAATTAGTAAGACAAAAGGCTATTACAAACTATTTAGATAACCTTCCGGCAGGAATAAACCCTAACTCTGCTGCTGTACAAAGTGCTGCCTTAAAGGCAGGCGATGCCGCAGCAGCCGCCGCTAAACCGGGAACGTTAGCAACATTCGGCCCATCTTTAGCTTTGGCTGGTGGGGCCGCTTATTTAGGGGGCGGCTTTACAACCCCCGAAGTTGAAGAAGAAGACTTTGGGCCAACAGGGGAAGAATTACGGAGGATGTACCCCGAAAAATACGGGTTCAGCAACCAAGAATCACCGCGCCGCTCAAACCAACCAACTTATGTCGAGTCTAGTTTCAAGGCCGACCCCCGGTTTATGTATCCCGAATTTAGACGTGGGAACCCGTTCTACAACCCGGATTCAGTTTATCAAAGACGTGCAGAAGGTGGGGAGATTTTCCCACGCCGTACAGGGGGGATTATGCCCGACGAAGGTATTCCCGGAAGAGATAGCGTACGCGCAATGTTAATGCCGGGTGAGTTTGTTATGACAACAGACGCAGTCAAAGGTCTTGGTAACGGAAACAACCAGCAAGGAATACAAAACATGTATCAGATGATGCGTGGCCTTGAGGCTAAAGGGAAGGCAATAGCGTAATGGCTACAGAAACTCAAATTGTAAGAGAAGGTCCAGAGGTTGAAGCCTATAAATTATCTCTCTTAGAAGAAGCTAAGAAACTGGCAGATCAGCCTATTGATTTACCGGCTCAACAAATTGCGGAAATGTCCGCCTTACAAACCGGGGCTATGGAAGCTGTCGCTCCTTCAGCCGAAGGAATTGGCGGGTATCAGCCGTATTTAGAGCAAGCCGGTTACTCGGTGGGGGATGCGGGTGCCGCTTTAGACCCAAACAATATCAGCACCTTTATGAATCCGTACCAAGATGCAATACAGGCTGAAATAGTTCGGGCGTATCAGCCCCAGTTTAACCAAGGGGCTGCTACCGCAATAGGGTCAGGGGCTTTTGGTGGAAGCCGCGCAGCTATTCAAAACTCGGAAATACAGCGCAACATGGCAAGTGCTTTGGCCCAGTCTCAAGCACAAAACTTTTTACAGGCGCAGAAAGCGCAACTTGATCAAGCGGACGCACTTGGAACACTGGGGCTTCGGCAAGCGGCTCTGGGGGAACAGGCGCAAAATCAGGCGCTCACAGATATTACGGCGCAATATGAGTTTGGCAAGCAGCAACAAGCGTTTGATCAAGCTGGGTTAGAAGCTAAACGTCAAAGCGACTTAGCTCAACTCTACGAGCCTTACCAAAGATATGGGTTTCTTTCTGACATCTATAAAGGAGCTCCGACTAGTCAAATGAGTCTTACGTCGTCTACCGCCCCTAGCGTATCGCCGTTTCAGCAGTATTTAGGGATGGGTATTGGTGCATTATCCGCATATGGTGGGGCACAGAAAGCAGGGTTATTCTCGTGATGAACAGAAATATTATGCAAAGACAGATGTTTGCAAAAGGTGGAGCCGCTTTCCCTGATTTAAGTGGAGACGGCCGGGTTACTCGTAAGGATATCCTGATGGGACGCGGTGTTCCTATGCAGATGGGCGGTGAGCCGCAGATGGCTGAACTCCAAGCTATGGGTGTTGGCTCCATGATGCCTCCTCCACCTGCCATGCCTCCGGCGCAAGGCCCAATGGGTAACGAAGAAGTCATGGACCCCGCAGTTGTAGAAGGTATGCTGACACAGGCTCAAGAAAACCTTGGTAATATTGATGAAGCAGAAGACTACGAAACAGTAATTAACTCCATTCGTGGTGAAGACGCGCCTATTTCCGCTAGATACGAAGAGCTTGCCCGTGTAGTAGGTGAAGAAGACGCGGCTCAAACACCAGAATCTGTTCTGACCTTGGTACAACCCGCTATTATGATGGGCGCAGTTGATCAGGGTATTGGGGGTCTGGCTGCCGAAGAAATGTCCGAACCTGTTGAAGGCGCTATGGCGCAAGGCATTATGTCCACGGTGGCTCCACCACCGCCCGCGGCCCCCGGCCCTATGGTGGACCCCGCAATGATGGGGGCTGGGCAGCAACCACCCGTAAATTTTAACCAAGGCGGCGTAGTCCGCCCTGTTGTACGAATGCAAAAAGGCGGAGACCCGATTGCACAAGCTGGCCGTTTGGGCGAGCTCTACGCTCAAAAGGTGCCTTTGTATCAATCCATTATGGGGGATCAGAGCGCCGCGCTTGAAGAACAGAAAAAAATGACACAAGCGCAGATGCTGTTTGATATTGCAAACACAGCATTAGCTTTTTCTGGACCAATGGAAGGTGAACGCAAAGGCTTGAGCCCTGCCGAGCGGTTGGCTTTAGCAACACAGAAAACACAACTATTGCCGACCATCGGCGCTCGCGCTGGGGAACTGCTGAAGTCAAAGCAGGCAGCAACCGGTAAAGAGCAGCAGATGAAGCTATCAGCGTTGGGCGCTGCCGAAACAGGTTTGGCGGCTGAGTCAAAGGCTGCGGCTGAACTAAAAAAACAAGAAGCCGCACAAAAAGCAACCGCGGAAGAAAACGCTTTAGATAGGGCAGCCACCACCGGCAACATAGTATTAAAAGGCTCTGTGGACATGGAGATGGCTGAAACTAAGGAAAACTGGAGAGCCGCGGCCGCAGACACTCAAAGGTTGGCCGAAAAAGAGGCCGCTACCTTGCTAGCATCAAGAAATTTAGCCGCACGAGAAGCCGGAAAAAAGCTTCAAAACCAACTAGATATTGGTAAAATGCTCTTGGAAAGCGAGCTTACTTTGGACCGGTTAGGTGTTGAGGATGCTTATAAGCTTAATCAGCAACAGATTGGGCACGGCTACGCTATGACCTTGCAAGAGGCTAATCTGAAAGTCACTAGAGCAAGAGATGCTAACAATGTAGCGTTAAAAATAGCGGACCAAGAACTTGAAGAAGCCAAGATGTTGCAAACGGCTGAAAGAGATGCCGCGACTGCTAGGATTAACCAGCGAAAGCAAGCGCTTGAAGAAGAGAAACTTGAGTTAGAGCAAGCAGCTAAAGGACTTGAGACTTTCGGTAAAACCGGCAAGAACAAAGCCCAGTCTATTTTGGCTAACCCTAAGCTCCTTGAGGGTTACGCTAAAGGCACCTTGGGTGAAACTCAGACAATACAAGTCAGCAACGCCATTGACTTGCTTTCTACGAGAGAAACCATTGTTCAAGACGGCCAAGCAGTCAAAACTGGTGGAAGCATTCCAGAGGCGGCAAGGGAAGCGGTTATTGCAAGGTCTAAACTACCCGCGATAGAGGGCCAGACACGTCTTATGCCAAGGGATTTAAAAAGAATTACAGCAGTGCCAAAACAATTTGGTGAGGCAGTGTCCAAGATAATGGCAAACGTGCCGGACGCCAGTATTGCTTTTGGATCGGATGCCGTTGCAAGAAATGTTGTAAACACGGCAACAGAGGCGTTTACTTTTGGTCTTGCCAAGGCTCCCTTTGAAAGCACGGAAAAAGCAATTAGCGCCGTAAAACAGTTGAATCTTGATACAGTGACACACTTTCAAGATATCAAAGAACTTAGAGATAGTGTTGCGCTTTTAACCATGCTTAAAGATCAGACCGCTAACCCTAATGCGTTCCTTACAGGTGACACCCGAGCTAAAAACAAAACTCAGACCGTGATGGACACGATAGACGAATTGATTTCTGTTCTTGATTTGAAGATTGAAAACATGACTGATGTTGAAGATCTTAATGAAGCTAGGTTAGGTAAACAAAAAGCCCTTCAACTTCGGGCGGGATTTGAGGCCATAGATAGAGCCTACGCAAAGATAGGTTCCGGCGGAACCGCCATAACAAGTGAGATAGAGGCTGAACAAGACAGCATTCTTAAAAATATCATTGGGAAAAAGAAAGAGGGCGCAAAATAATGGCTGACTTAACCGCAGCAGACGACCTAGCTCTTGGACCGCCCTACGTCGTAGGGGCAAACAGGACCGAGGATACAGCCCCCGCGCCAGAGGTTACTGTTCCAGAAGACGAGCCTTTTGTTAGGTTTTCCAAAGATGAAATAGACCTGTTCTACGAAAGATTTGGAGACATAGAATTAAAGGACGCTGACGGCAACGTCTATGCAGAAGGGCCTGATGCTAATTTAGCCAGTTCATTAGTTCGTCAGTTCTCCAGAGAAAACCCGGAGTTGTTTCCCGGCGGCTATGAAGGACTGGTTAAGTCGCAGACCTCTCAAGATTTTAAATCGCATCCTTTATGGTCCGCGCTTCACGGTCCTTTTGAAAAGTTGCAGAAGAAACCTATATCAGATGTAGATCTTATCAATTTTTTCGCTCGTAATGAAGACGGAGAAAAATTTGAAGAGGGCACTTTCTTTGGCGGTATGAAACGCGAAATATTGCCTTCGGTGTTTTCTATGTCGGGGGCTGTCGCTGCGGGTAAAACTGCGTCAAGGCTTACTTCACCTATTCCTGCGACCACGCCCGTTACCGCAGCGGTTAAATTTGGCGTTCCGTTAGGCGCAGCGGTAATAGGCGGTCTTACAGGATATAAGGCGGGTGAAGGGAGTGCAAACCTCTTACTTGGGGAAGAAGGGCCAATCAGCCCCGGAACGCGCATTCAGTACGAGATGGGGAAGACCGCGGCCAGCGGACTAGGGTGGTTACCTACGCCTTATCTAATAAGTTCTAAAGTGAACCTTGGCGGCGCAGAATACCTAACAAACCTAGCTAAACGTCGCGCAGAACTAATGGGAACAAAGGTTGATGATGTATCTTTTGTAAAACCTAAGTCTAAATTTGGCTTTAGATTACAGGACACTACGGTAGTGCCGTATCTTAAAAGCACCAAGTATGTTCAGGATCAAGGCCCTCGCGCTGCGCGTATGGTGCGTTTTGCAGAAACCATGCTATCCACCACCGGTAAATCTGCAAAGGTCGCGCCCATACCTTTAGCTATTGGGGAGGTTGCAGCAACCGCCGGGTCTACTTTAGGCACCGGGGTAGCCGAGTCTCAGTATCCGGGAGAAGCCCTACCTAGAATAGGTTTTGAGTTATTATTTGGTACTCCTTTTGGTTTAGCTGGCGCGGGATCAGAAAAGTTAGTTGCCGCTACAAGCGCGGCGGCGGAGGGGTTTAAAAATTACGGCGGAATTAAAGGCATCCTTAAAGCTTTTTCTGTTTCAAGGCAGAATAAGGGCGCTCAACGCATTGTAGAAATTTTAGAAGGTCAAGGCTACACCTCGGAAGATATTGCAGAAATAGCAAGAAAGCTGGGCTCTGACGATATCGACAATATGCTGGTGGATGAGGCGGGCAACAAAATATCTTTGACGGCAGGAACCAAATCTGGCGACCCTATAATGATGGCTATAGAGGCGTCTATTGCTCAAAGCAGCCCTACTTTGGGCAGGGCCAGAGATACCGCATCCGAAGAAACTTCTAACATGATTAGGAATCAGATCAACGCTTTGATCTTGGCGGCTAAAGGCGGAGATCAAGCTCTTAATCAAGGTGCCTTACAAGAAATCGCACGTATAACTCAGTCTGTCTTTGAGCGTGGTATGGTTGAAAGACTGAGCAAAGCGACTGATAACGTGCTGGCGGCTACGCAGCGTGTTAAAGGCAAAGACATAGACAACGCGGCTCTAGGACGGCAGCTTTTTAATGTTGTAGACACACAAATGGAGCTCGCACGTAAACAGGAAAAAGCTCTTTGGCAAGCTGTACCTAACATTGAAATAACTACGTTCCGCAACGCTGATGGAGAGGACATAGACGTTCCTAATTTTATCTCAGCTTGGGACAATTCTGTGCCTCGTACAAAAGAAGCTAAAGATGAAGTAGACAGCTTGTTATCTCCTCTTGCAAAGTTTGTAGAACGTAAGCGGGAAGAACTAAACTTGGCTGGTGACCCTATGCCTGAACTGGACATGGGTTTTCAAAGTCGGTTAACAGAACTAAACG
>ERZ807291.6896-NODE-6896-length-13487-cov-9.473571_pt1 | contig 13487 bp, 14 predicted proteins | sample MGYA00521257_ERZ807291 | MGnify/ENA primary metagenome ERZ807291 (study PRJEB31413, sample SAMN03169783) | marine metagenome | biome: Marine; feature: Water; material: Subsurface seawater | place: North Sea | collected 2011-04-28 | depth 1 m m ...
TATTAGGTATTTAATATAAATTTATGTTCTATTGCGATCATTGTCAGAAAATAATTAGTACCAATCTGAACAACCAGTTTTCTTTTTTAGATAAATACAATCATACTCATTTAATATGTGATTGTTGTGTTGATAAAATTAATTCAGCCCTACAAGTTCAAGTTGATTTGAATAAACTCGCATTATTAAAGGAGAAGATTCGCATGAATCTTACAGTTAACTATAGACATAAACAACAATGTCTTTCTATTAAATAGGTTGTATTTTAATACTACTTTCTTTTATTAACGTATTACAATTGTATATTTTTATTAATCGCAATAAATAATTTATTTTAACTTCGTCATTTACAATATTGTTATTATCGTTAATATTATAATATGATTCAATAGTATGATTTTTATTATTTGAATATTTAATTAATATATCTACTTGTTTTAACATATTTATTAATTTTTCTAATCCAGATTTTAATGGTTGATCAGTTATTGTACCAAGTGAAGATTCAAAACTAATTAAACCATCTAGTTTAAAATCAGTTATATAATTACAAACTTTAATTTTATAATCGTTCGATGTAAAACGTAAACTTTTAAAAATATTACGTATTTGTATTTCATTATTTATTTCAATAGGAAAACTAAAAGAACTTTTAATTTCACTAAAAAATGATAGAAGTTTATTGTATAAAATATTATTTTTTCTAGTAAAATCTTCATAAAAACTATTTAATGTAATTTTTTCATATGGTGGTATAAATAAAATTTTTAAAAAGTCATTAAAATGTTCTTTGAACGTGTTAAAATAAGATGTCAGAGTTTCGTCATTTATAATATCAAGAATATATGTATCTTTATTATAAAATTTATTAATTAAATCGATACTAATTACATAACAGTTGGATGTTATTAGTTTTCCTAATTGTATACATTTATTATTAATATTTTTATTAAATTTTGCATTATTTTTTTTACGGTCATTTTCAATTATATTAATTTTCTTAATTCTAATATCTGTAGTAATCTTATTTTCTTTCCATTCTTTCCATAATGTATTAATTTTATCTTTATAATTATCTATAGTTTTATTAATTGTGGATCCATGATTGATTAAAATATCATAAAACATATTAATAAAAATTAATAAATCATTATCGCTAATATTGTATTTTTCAATATCTAGACTATTTTTAATGTTTAGTCTATATTTAATATATTCTAATTCATTCAGATGTCTTGGAATAAAACGAATAATAGGATCTTTTCCATATGATAATTTAAATTTATTATTATCAATTTTTGATTTAATTACATTAGTTAAAAATATATTAGCATTACTAGATGGATTAAACGTGCCTCTAAATCTTTTGTAACACTCGTTAATACCACATGTTCCATTAGATGAATCCTGACATGCATATAAAAATACAAATGTTTTTTTTGTAAGATCTTTGTTGATTTTATCTAATTTATCAGATAAATTAAAATTTTCGCTCAACCCATCAAAGTTATTATCTTTAATAAAACCTTCAAAAAATAAATAGATTAACAAATCTATATTTCTAGGTGATTTTCGAGTAATATCTATTTTAATATTTTTATATGCAGAAGGACGCTGACGTATAGTTGCCATTAAGTTTGTATATGTAGCATAATTTATAAATTCTAACATAGTAGTTGTATCAACCTTTTCAAATAAACGATCATTGTGTAACATAAATAAATCTAAAAAGTATTTTAATTCATTGCAACTATAAAGACATCCCATATCAATATTTCTATATTTTTCAACTACACCATTATCTATATAATTCATTAATCCAGATTTCATAATTGCTATTCTTTTATTTACTTCAACTTCATTTGTAAAAATTTTAAAAATATCATAAAAAATTGTTTCATCAAATTTTTTTAAATTTGTACCTATTGCAAAATCATATCTATGATTAGTTAAATTAAAATTGCAAATTTCACTTTCTGGTTGTAATACAATATATTGTTGATTGCCTCCTAATATAATAGTAGAATTATTATCTTTTATATTGTTAATTAAAGTTTCTTTACTAAAAGTTTTTGTATTACATATATCGTTAAGTAATGGATCTTGCCATATTTGTACCGATGCAGAATTTGGTGCACCACAACAATTTGACAAAATTAATATAATATTTTTTGGTATAATAAATGTTCCTGTAGCAATTTCCCCATGATAATCTAATAAAGTAAATTCATCATTAATAGTATTATGGTCATCTAATATACTAGTATCAATTAAATAGCCACCATTTAAGTTAATATTTTTATATTTCTTAGTATCTAAATATTTTTTCTTATATTTTAAATATTTTTCTTTATAATTCATTAATATACTTTATAAAATATATAATATAATTATATTATGAGTAAATGTGATATTACTAATTGTCCATTTTATGTCTATTTAGATTCTAATATATGTTCTGTTCATTTTAAAGAACATAATGGTATAACTACGTTTATATCAAAACAAGATTTATTTAATAAATATAATTTAATAACACAACATGAAACATGCAATGAATCATATAATTTAAATATTATAGATATAATTAAGAGATTACCAAATAATAATTCAGATAAAATAATAAAAACTATAAAAGAATATTTAAAAACAATTAATAAGAAATATATAAATGCAAAATTAGCTTTAATAATTTGTAATAATTTTACAATGAAACACTTGATTCATTATATATATCCATTAGTAAGAGATTACTGGAATATTAATGAAACCCATTCGCAGTTAGCAATATGTTATTATAATAAAGAGTATGAGTATTATAGTGAAAATATTGTATTGGAAGAAAATAATATTAAATTTAAACTAAGAAATCCATATAATCCTATATTAATTCTTAAATAAATATTGATTTTTGCTTGATTTATGTAGATTTATAATATAAATAACTATGGGTTTTTTTACAATATATTGTGCTATTACAGGCATAGCTCTTGAAGTAAATGTTCATTTTAATGACGAAGACATGCAAAATACATTACATCCTTATTATAAATGTAATAAAACAAAGATTAATTCAGATAATAATAAAAAATATGGTCATTTAGATAATATTCGCGTTGTATTGAAAGATTCAACTATATCAGAAATAGGGTATCATGATGGGTATGGTCGTGTTTATATATTAGATAGTGATAAACAATATCAATGTTCGAATGAACTAGATGCTACTATCAATTGTCCATTTGGGATTGCTATATCAAATTCTGCATATATTTTAATGCAAGATAATAATTATTTTCAAGGATTAATAAATAATAATTTATATGAAAAATTACAAAATTATTCAGTTTCGATGTTAAAAAATCCATTCAAGGATGTTTATAATGCTCAATATGTATCAATTGCAACCGATGGAAATATAAATCCTAGCGTATTATGGGCATATATCGACCCTCAATTAATTGAAAAAATAGAAGAACCCTTAATTGGGAAAACATTACTACTTAAAAATTACAGACGATTAAATGGTAAAAAATCAAAAATATTATATCAACAATTAATTGATAAATTTTTTATTTAGTCTAACTGTTAATAATATACTTTATTTGGTGCGTGATTATCATTAAAATATAATAATGTATTTTATAATGATTAAAAAAAATTATGGTATTTTAAAAATAGTATTTTATTTATGTTTCTATTATACTGTATCTTATGTATTTAAAAGTGATAAATATAATGCAAGATTATTAATAAAAGAAAAATGGCAACATTGTGTTAGCACTGTATTAAGAAAATATTTTTTTAACAATGTTAAAGTTACCGGTGATATGAAAAAGAGTGATAATAATAAAATAGATTTATTAGTAGCAAATCATATTTCAACAATTGATTTTTTAATTATAATTGTAATTTTATGTCAATTTAATATATCAAATTATTATTTTGTTTTTAAAGATAGTATTATAAAAATACCAATAGTTGGTTCATTATTATCGGATGATATTAGACTTACTAGAAATTGGGAAAATGATCAAGGATTAATAATTGATCAACTAAAAAATATAAAAAATGGAACTATAATAATTTATCCAGAAGGTACTAGATATGATAATAAAAAACATAAAAAATCAATGGAATTTTGTGTTCAAAATAAATTACCAATATATAATTATACTCTTGCACCAAAAGCAAAAGGACTACATTGTATGTTTAGTATATTATTAAATAGTAGTAGATTGGGTAATATGTATGATTTAACATTAATAATGCCAAAATATATAAATAAAACAATGTATTTATCAAACCTATTAGGATCTTCAGAAATAGGTGATTTAGAAGTATATATAAGAAAACTATCGTTTAATAAACATGATTTAAACTATGAAAATTTTAAAAAGACACTGTACAAGCATTGGTTATATAAGAATATGATATTTGATTTATATTATAAAAATTTATCTAAATTAACATAATGTGTGGAATTATTGGTATCTTATCAAAAGGCAATATTAACCCATTATTATATATACTGAATGGATTAAAACAGTTACAAAATAGAGGTTATGATAGTGCAGGATTTACAGTATCAACCAAAGAATCTCAATTTAATACTTTCAAAATTGCCAGTACTGAAGAACAAACATCATTAATTCAAATCGAGAAATATATTAATGATAGTAATATTAAATTACTTGATAATGCTAACATTGGTATTGGACATACAAGATGGGCAACGCATGGTGCAAAAACAGATATAAATTCTCATCCTCATACAAGTTTTGATGGAAAAGTAATATTGGCACATAATGGCATAATTGAAAATTATTCTACTTTAAAACAAAAATTAATTAAAAATAATATTAATTTTGATTCAGAAACTGATACTGAAGTAATTTCAAATTTAATTGCATATTATTACAATCAACCAAATGTAACATTTACTGAAGCAATCCAAACCTGTTTGCAGCAATTAGAAGGAACATGGGGTTTAGTTATTATTAATACAGAAACACCTGATAAACTATACTGTGTAAGAAAAGGGAGTCCATTATTAATATCAGAAAATGAAGACTTTGTGATGATTAGTTCAGAACAATCTGGTTTTGACGGCAAAGTGACTAATTATTTTATATTAGAAGGAAATGATTTATGTGAGATTTCATATGAATCAGGTAAAATAAATATTAAAACTGAAAACAAATACAAACTAAAAGATACAATTAATGAAAATTTTGATTTAACACCATATCCATATGATCATTGGACAATTAAAGAAATTGAAGAACAATATGATGCATCTTTGAGAGCATTAAGTTTTGGTGGTCGATTATTAGATGAGAATAAAGTTAAATTAGGTGGATTAGAAGGGCATGTTGAAATATTAAAAAGAATAGATAATATAATCTTTTTAGCATGTGGTACATCATATAATGCAGCATTAATTGGATGTAATTATTTTAAAGAATTATGTTTTTTTAATAATGTTTCTATTTTTGATGGTGCCGAATTTAATGAAAGAGATATACCAAAAGTTGGCAATAGTGCTTTAATCATGTTATCACAATCAGGTGAAACTAAAGATTTACATAGATGTATTCAAATTGGTAAAGAAAATAATTTATTTTTAATTGGTATTGTTAATGTAGTTGATTCAATGATTGCTAGAGAAGTAGATTGTGGAGTTTATCTAAATGCAGGTAGAGAAGTTGGTGTCGCCTCAACTAAATGTTTTACAAACCAAGTGATTGTTTTATCATTAATGTCAATATGGTTTAGTCAAATACATAATAGAAATGAAAATAAAAGAAAAGAATATATAACTAATCTACGACAACTACCAACTCTAATAAAGAAAACAATAGAAATATCAAAAAAAGAAATAAATAAATTTATAAATTTGGTAAATAAAGATAATTTATTTATTTTAGGGAAAGGACGATCAGAATATATAGCAAAAGAAGCGGCTTTAAAAATAAAAGAAATTAGTTATATTCATGCAGAAGGTTATAGTGGGAGTTCATTAAAACACGGACCTTTTGCCTTATTATCAAAAGATTTTCCAGTAATATTAATATCACCAAATAATGAACATTATAGTAAAATGATAAATGTATATGAAGAAATAAAATCAAGAATGTCGCCTATTTTATTTATATCTGATAAGTTTGATTGTAATATAAAAAACTGTATTATACTACCAAAAAGTAATATATTTGGTGATTTATTATCAGTTATACCATTACAATTACTAGCATATAAATTATCATTAGTACGAAATATAAACCCAGACTTTCCTAGAAATTTAGCAAAATCTGTTGTTGTTGAATGAACATTTAATTTATAAAAGCAAATCTCATACTGTATCTAAATAATATGAAATTTGATTAGTAATTTTAAATGTACTATTATCAGGATTACATTTCTTGTAAAAGTCAACTTTACTATTATCACATCCTAATATAACCTTGTAACAATTATATATTTTAGCTTTACTAATAAGATAGTTAATTATTTTTTTTCCTAATCCTTGACCTCTAGTATTACTATCAATTACAATATCTTCAATGTGTCCAACTTTACCATAATTGTGAATAATTTTATGTTCTAACAGTAATGTACCAGAACCAATTACTTTTTTATTACTCATAATTACATAAATGTATGTATTTGACGGTAATTCTGAAATATTCTTTTTAAAATTAGTTACCATATTTTGTAGTTCTTGATCGTTATTATAAACAGTTGTAAGACTATTTAATAATGTCAAATATTCAATTATATTTTGTTCATTAAAATAAATAATTGAATCTTTTAAATTAATTATATTCATATAATATATCTATAATATATATCTATAGTGATTTTGATGCGGCTACAGCAAGTTTATCTGCTTGGTCGTTGCCAAACCATATATTATAATCAGAACTATCCTTAGATGGTTCTTTTTGATGACTTCTAACATGTTTAAATTTTACACCTAGATTCATAGAGTAAAAATATAATTTTTTAATTAATTCAATATTATCAACTAATTTACCATCACTTTTTTTCCAATCATTTTTAACCCATTTTTTAATCCAATCTGACATCATATTAACAATATAGATAGAGTCAGTATATATAATAATTTTTTTTGATTTCACTACTTGTGATGATAAAAGTGTTTCGAGTGCCATAACACAAGCTAATAATTCTGTAACTTGATTAGTAACTTTATTGGATGATGTTTCTTTTAATGGCATTGAAATATTTCGTTCATCATTTTTACCAAAGAAAACTCCGACACCACCTTTTCTTTTACCTTTATTTTGGTTATTTAAGGTGGAACCATCTGTAAAAATAATAATATCGCTCATTTAATAATACAATAATATCATTAAATTAACTAGTTTTCAATAATTATTCAAAACTAGTTAAATTGATAATTATAATATGATTATATGGGAATTGGATATTCAATTGATAATAATATAGATACTGAGAATAACAATTGTTTAATATGCTGGGAATCAGTTGATTATATTGATTTAATTCATTGTACGCGTTGTAATATTAGAATGCACGCATATTGTGAAGAAGTATATAGAAATGGTAAAGGATTTTGTAAATGTCCTCATTGCCAGAGAATTGGAACTATATGTAACTAATTTAATAATTATTTATTTATTTGATCGATAGTTTTAGGAGCGAGTAATCTTTTTTCTAATTTATTATCGATAGCTAATGTAACAATTTTTTTAAAGTCTTTTTTAGATATTTTATTATTATCTAAGTATTCTGTTGTATAAAATAGATGATTATTTCTAGTTTCATACTTATTTGTTTTAATAGCACCTCTTTTAGATAATTCAAAAAAATTAATTTCGACTTTAATAGGACCAAATATCATTTTAATAGGTTGTTTTGGATTATATTTGACTTTATAAATTTTAAGTAGAATTAAATTTAAACCATCGTAATTATTAATATATTTATTTTTAAAACTGTCAAATAGTAGTTTTTTATTAGAATTATTATCAAAAAGTACTAATTTTGAATTTTTTTTTATAAATAAATAATATTTATCAAATTTTTTAAGTACATTATCATTGTTCATTATAGTAAATAATAAAAAATATACTTACATTAAAATATATTTGTTTATACATTTAATTATTTTATTATTATTAATTTTTTTAGTATGTTTTATACAATTATTACATATTAAAACTTTTATTTCAGTATTCTGTATATAATTAAAGTTTACTTCGTTCGCAGTAATTGCTTTACATAAAATACAATTATGAAACCATCCATCAAATGGTAAACTATTATTATATATATCGTGACAAAAAACTAAATAGTAATTATCTATAACTTTGCAAATATATTGTAATGACATTACTCTTACTAAACTTATTATAGATAAATTTTTATTAGTACTATTAAAAAGAATGACTTTTGATTCACTAAAAGTGAATATAATAAAATAATTTGACTGCGTAATTTATCAATTTTAATAAAATCAAAATTAATAATTTATATTGTAATATTAGATGGCCAAAAATATATTAAAGAATTTTTATTTAACTGATGAATATGAAGACGATGAGATGGTATTAATAACCGATTCTTCTTCAAAAAATATAAGTAATAATAATATTGAAGGTACAACTGAAACAGTTGATATAGAATTAGACGAATATGAAACAGACAATGACGAAGACAGTAAGTATGATACATCGGACCCGAAAATTGAATTTATAGTAGAAGAAGATGAGAATCAAGAAAAACAAATCAGCATGAATTTTGAATTTAAGGTAAGTGAAATAAGTGAAACCATTAAAGTAAATTTAGAAATAAGTAGGAAAACCTATTTAGATATCGCCGACGAACTTTTAAAATAATGATTATAATTTTATCTAATATAATAGAATTTATTAAGATTTTTTAATTTTATATATGTATTTAAAATTAAAATATCATCTTATATTAAGATGACCAGTAAATTAACTTTAGATCAAGTTAATTCTTTGATATCATTTCAAAGAAGGTATAGGTTTAATAAGATTGAAATAAATAACATTAATTCCCAACTAAGATTTTATCAAGATTGTTTAATGAGTATGTTAAGTAACCTTGTATCCTGTAATAAAATTAACATTTATGCGGGTACAAATACTAGCTTTATGATTATATTAGATGAATTAAAGGAAATTAATGATATATTAAGAACTATACCAAATACAGTTTCACACAATACATTAAAAGATCATAGCTTAAAAGAAATAAATCTAATTCTATTCAAAGTATATAACTTATTAATTAAATTTTCTAACCATATTTCATTTGAGAATGTTAATTATATTTTAGAATTATTCGGTGGTAAAAACTGGATAAATAATTTTGAAGAAGAAGAATTAGAAACATTATTATTTTTAAGTCGTTTTTTTAAACCAATCTGTGTATGGGACTCTGAAGATCATAAAGATAGTATACCATTTTCTAATAAAACTGAACCAAAAAAGAAAAATGCTATAATGGCAAAAGATCTATTGGAATCATTATTAGGAGGAGCTAGTAATAAAACATCATCAATAATTGTTGGCGATAATAGTATGCCTGCATTCTTAAAAAGTATTAATGAATTGATTCAAACTTCACCAAAGAAAGGTAGAAATAGAGATAATGACTTTAACAATATCGAATGTATTGGTATATTAGATGGAAGAAATATAATGATTACTAAAAATAGTAAATCAGCAAGTTTATTTGAAGATAAATTTGGTGCATGTGTATACTTGAAGATTGGTATTAAATTTATAGTAATCCAAGGTGTTTTCAAAGATGATGTATTAAATATTTCAAGAAATATCCAATTTATTGATACAAAATATAAGAGTCATCAAAGTGCATTATCATATAATTTATATGATGTACCCAAACAATTTAAAAGCAATTATTTAAAAATTATAAATTTAAGAGATGTGGTTGCATGTACTGCAAATGAACTATGCGAAGATTTAAAAAAGAAATTTTATGATTTTAAAGTTATTCAAGGAAAACCACTATTATCATTAATAAATGAATTTTTGTTGGCTAGTAAATATAGAAAAGTAGATATATTAACTTTATTATTAATGAGTAACGAAGATGATCAAAAACTTGCCTATGTATTATATGATGTATTAAAGAGTAAAGATAAGAAGAATGTTTCAGGTGAAATTTATGAATCTTTGCATTACAGTATCAGAGAACTCTTAGAAAACTCACAAAAAATGGTAGAAGAAGATGATGAAAAATTAGAAAAATTATCAACATCCGATATTCCATATGAAAGACGTATTGCTTTACTAAAAGCAGAAGAAGATGTAAAGATTAAAGCACTTGAGAAATTAAAATCCATGAAGAATAATTTCCAAGGTGATAATAAAGCACAATCATGGTTAGATGGATTACTAAAGATACCATTTGGAACTTATAGTAAAAATGAAATTTTAGATTTCAAAGGTGAATTTACAACTAAATTAAAACTTCAATATCCTGAAGAAAATTTATATTCTGATGTTCAAATTACTAACTTTTTAGAAAAGAACAAGGAACAAGAATCAAAATTACATGATGCATGGACTAATTATTTAGTAGATAGAACTTCTTATTTAAGAACTGTTAGATCTAAATTAGATGATGCAGTATATGGACACAAAGAAGCAAAGACACAATTAGAAAGAATTTTTGCACAATGGATTAATGGCGAAGCAAAAGGTGCAGTACTGGGTCTACAAGGTCCACCAGGTACTGGTAAAACATCTTTAGCCAAGAATGGATTATCAAAATGTTTACTTGATAAAAATGGTGAAGGAAGACCATTTGCATTCTTACCAATTGGTGGGTCTGTAAATGGTTCTACTTTAGTTGGTCATAATTTTACATATGTTGGTTCAACATGGGGTAGAATAGCCGATATCTTAATAAGTAGTGAATGCATGAATCCTATTATTTTCATTGATGAAATCGATAAAGTATCTGCAACTGAACATGGAAGAGAAATTATTTCTATTTTAACACATTTAACAGATGGTACTCAAAATGATGAATTTGAAGATAAATACTTTTCTGGTATAAAATTAGATTTATCGAAAGCATTAATTGTATTTTCTTTTAATGACGTTTCGTTAATTGACCCAATTCTTAGAGACAGAATTACTATAATTGAAACTAATCCTTTGACTATTGTAGAAAAGATTCATATTATCAAACATTACATGTTACCTGAAATATTAAAAGAGGTTGGTTTAGCTAGTGATGAAATAATATTATCTGAAGATATGATTAAATATCTTGTTGAAACTTATACAAATGAAGCAGGTGTTCGTAAAATTAAAGAAAAGATTCAAGAAATTGTCCGTGATATTAACTTGAACAGATTCCATGATAATGACAAATATGAGATTCCATTTATAGTTACTGAAGAATATATTAAAGTATTATTTGAAAATAAACCTAGAGTTAGAGTAAAGAAAACTGCAGAAGAACCAAGTGTTGGATTAGTAAATGGTTTATATGCTACAACATCGGGTATTGGCGGACTAACAGTCATTCAAGTAATGAAATATCCTGCTGATAAAATGTTAGAATTAGATATGACCGGTAAACAAGGAGAAGTAATGAAAGAATCTGTAAATTATGCTAAAAAGATTGCATTTGGTTTATTAAGCGAAGAAGAAAAACAAAAAATTATAGAAGATGGTCAAAACAAGAAGGCTTTTGGATTACATATTCATACACCTGAAGCTGCAACACCCAAAGATGGACCATCTGCGGGTGCAGCAATGACACTAGCTATATATTCTGTATTAACTGGTAGAAAAATTAATAATAAGATAGCAATGACCGGTGAAATTGATTTATGTGGAAGAGTAACTGCTATTGGAGGTGTTGATGCTAAATTAAATGGTGCTAAACGTTCTGGTGTAACAAAAGCTTTAATACCTAAAGAAAATGAAGAAGACTTGGATAAATTAAGAAGAGATGGATTATCACCTGAAGATGATACATTTGAAGTTGTATTAATAGATCATATTGATCAAGTATTAGAACATGCTTTATTTGATTAAATAAATAAATAATTTATAATTAGATTATTTAATTATTAGATATAAATTATTATAAAATGATTTAGATATAAATTCATATAATTACTATAATGACTCGAATTATAGATAATGATATTGGATTACCATGGATTGAGAAATATAGACCATCTAATACATCCGACATATTTCTTGATACATTCTTACTAGAAAAAATTCATAAAATTATTGAATACAAATCTGTACCAAATATGATTTTAACAGGAGAACCAGGCACTGGAAAAACATCAACAATATTAATTATTGCAAAAAATATTTATCCTGATCCTCGTGATTATAATGAAAATATATTAGAATTAAATGCTTCAGATGATCGTGGATTATCAATCATTAATAATACAATTATTCCTTTTTGTCAAAAAATAACAAATAGTGCTGAAAAATTAATAATATTAGATGAAGCAGATAGTATTACTAATAAAGCTCAAAATTTATTAAGTAATATTATTACAGAGTATAAAAAGAATTGTAGATTTGTGTTTATATGCAATGATTCTACAAAAGTTAATGAAAGTATTCAATCTAAATGTATGATTATAAATTATCCTAAATTAAGAGATAATTTTATAAATAATAAATTAATAGATATATGCAATATAGAGAATATAAAATATAGTAAAGAATCTATTGATGAACTAGTAAGTATATCAGATAGAGATATTAGAAAATCAATTAATAATCTAGAATGTATTAAATACACTCATTCTGATCTGACAATTGATACTATATACAAACTATTAGATAAACCCAAACCAGCATATATTCGAAATATTTTAGATTTGTGTTTAAATGATCAATTCAAAGAAAGTATTTTAGAATTAACAAGATTGTATAAAAATGGATATAATGCAAGTGATATACTATTAACATTTTTAGACTATCTAATTAATCCTAATAGTGATTTAACAATTCCTTATGCTAAAAAAATGAAGCTATTTAATATAGTTAGTTTTGGATACATTAAAGTAAATGAGGGAAATGATTCTTTATTACAGTTAATTGGTTGTTTATCAAATATTTACATTGAAGATAGAACTGAAAAATAAAATTGGAAAGTGTAACTATAATTTTATGTAATGAAAAGTTCATTATTTTCATCTTTGGTGAATATTTTTAACCGCTATATCAAAATTGATAGAAGTAACTATAATTTCATAGAGTGAAAAATTATAATAATATATAATAATATATATATTATTATATAGATATGTTTCAAAATAATATATTAAATATTTTTACAATAGTACTTTTATCTACATGCTTTATATCTTATAGATATCTTATAAGTGATATATTATTAAATAAAAAAAGTCTTATTAAAAAACAAAAGAATATAGATGATATTATTGTAGA
>ERZ807291.6897-NODE-6897-length-13486-cov-9.568759_pt1 | contig 13486 bp, 8 predicted proteins | sample MGYA00521257_ERZ807291 | MGnify/ENA primary metagenome ERZ807291 (study PRJEB31413, sample SAMN03169783) | marine metagenome | biome: Marine; feature: Water; material: Subsurface seawater | place: North Sea | collected 2011-04-28 | depth 1 m m ...
TTAATTTTTCTATTTCTGTAATAATTTGTTCTTTAGTTATTTTTCCAGATTCAATATTTAATTTTAATTTTTCTATTTCTTTTAAAATTTCATCGTCTTTCTTTGTATCTACTGCAAATCCTTCAATTGTTGACATTGAAACAAAATTACCAAATGCATTATAAAATTCACTCATATATCTAACTCTAGAAAACTTTTAATATTTTTATAGTATTTTATAGTATTTTATAGTATTTTATGGTAATTTACGCAAATTTTCCTTGGGGTCCATCACCTTCTCCGGCTGTCCATCTCTAAAACTTACTACTCCACCTTGTAGTATTAATGATCTACGTCTCTTATCAGTATATAAAGTCTTGCCGTTTCTTTTTGGTGCATCCCAAATAATTCTCCCATTAAGTTTAATTAGAAAGCTTCCTCCGTTACGATTTTCATCCCATGATAGTGTCGCTTCGCCAGGTGCTTTGCCAGAATCATACTGCTTCGCCGAATATATTATAAAGACCGTTCATATATTTTAATTTAGAAAATCTTTATATGTTTTAAATAATTTTAGAGTAGAAAGAATGGATCGAATTGTTGGATTATTAATGCAACATACTCCAGAAATAATTTGTTTTCAAGAAGCAAATATTAAAATGTTAGATATTTTACAGGGTCGATTACAGCATTGCGGATTTACCAAATTTATTCAAAATATTACGAATGATACTTATACTTTTAATTTCTTCCAGAGTTTAGTATCCTTTCGAATATCTATTGCAAATTCTTCAATAGTTAACACTGTTTGACCCTCGTCAATATCTACATTCATTGCCATTACGTAGTAATATAGTTTTTAAGAGCGATTATAATAAGAGTATATGAATTTATTGAAATTTTAGTATAAAAAATTGACTGGAGTATATATTTTTGCTTCACAAATAGCATCAATAAAAATTAAACAAGATACTTGGGTGGTTTGTTGCCAGCTGCAATACGTGTGTAATTCCACCCAAAGTAGTTTGTTCTGGCACCTGCCTTGAACTTCCAGCCTGATATATTTTGATTAAATTCCTTTGCATTTTGAAACATAGCATAAAAATCCTTCACTTTCGAAACGTCCCAATTGCCTATTGGTTGGTTAAATTTATAAGCATCAACGAACATATAATACATACTTGTCACATTCGAGACGTCCCACTTGCTTATCGGTTGATTAAAGGATTTGGCACCTAGAAACAAATAAGTCATATCGGTCACCTTCGAGACGTCCCAACTGCCTATGGGTTGGTTGAAGGCTGTAGCTATTTGGAACATACCTCTCATATTGGTCACCTTCGATACATTCCAATTGCCTATAGGTTGGTTAAAGGAACGCGCACTAGTGAACATATATGCCATGTTCTGCACCTTTGATACGTCCCACTTGCCTATTGGTTGGTTAAATTTAATTGCTGAGCCGAACATCCGATACATATTGGTTACATTTGATACGTTCCAGTTACTAATGTCATCATTAAATGTAGTCCGATTCTGGAATAAATTAGTCATATTTGTAACAGCACTTGTATCCCAGTCTTTGATATGTCCATATTTTGCGGTTGCTGCGGTAGGATTAGATATCCATTCAGCAACTCCGGTTTTAATAGTTGTGTTTGTGAATTTGTTACTAAATGGAATCATTTTTTTTAGGTCTGCTTCAGTTATACATGTATTATTTATACAAATTTTACCATCTGTTTTAATATTTCCTATAAAATTTACGTCACCTCTCATCTCTGTTTTGCCCCTAATATAATTTCTACCTTTACCTTCGTGATTAAAGTGCGTACCCCACCCCATATTATTTTCATTTTTTGGATTTAATATTCTTAATTCACCCTGATGTATTGTGTAACCCCTTATATAGTTTTCGCCTTTTCCATTGTAATTAAAATGCGTTGGAGCACCATCTGGATTACCTCTATTATTCTTACCATTTATTATATTAATACCACTTGCTCCAATACTACCAGTTGCTGTAATATTTCCTCGTCCTGGTGGCGCCCAGGATCCAACACTTAACCCACCAGATCTAGATCTTGTATCATTAATTGAAAATCCACCATATGCAGCAACTTTACCTGCACTATTACCTTGTTGATTTATTCTTAACCAGTCACCGCCAATTCTTGAAAGTACTGGGGTATTAATATCACTGGGTACTTTCATATTACCATTACCAGTTATTTCAACAAATTTACCAGCAGTTCCCAGATTTACTTTCCTATTACGAGGAACACCAACAACTATATCTTGGTTATCTTCAGAATAAAATCCAGGAATACCCCATGCGGCACCAACTCTTACACGCCCTTTATTTTCAGCATCTTTAAAATGTGATCTACCTCCTGTTACTTGTGCACCTCCAGGTACTTTCATATTACCATTACCAGTTATTTCAACAAATTTACCAGCAGTTCCCAGATTTACTTTCCTATTACGAGGAACACCAACAACTATATCTTGGTTATCTTCAGAATAAAATCCAGGAATACCCCATGCGGCACCAACTCTTACACGCCCTTTATTTTCAGCATCTTTAAAATGTGATCTACCTCCTGTTACTTTCATACCACCAGTATGAGATGCATTTCCGTTAGTATCAAAAACATGTTTTACTGTACCACCATCAGCAGCACATTTATCTGTTTTACAAGAATCGCCCCAAATTTGTAGAGATTCATTATTATTATCATTAAGAGTTAATCTTAGATGATTGTTATCAGTATTACCAATTTTTCTTAAATGATATGGATCATTATCTTCTTTATCACCAAATGTAATTCTACCATTTTTTGGAATATTTAATTCATTTACGGTAGCTTTCACTTTTTTTCCTAAAGGAGGTTGAATATTTAGATGACCATCTTTATCAAGTGGAACGGCAAGTTTATTAATAACACGGGTTACTTCATTTACTTTAGTACCGTCTGATAAATAATAACCTTTTGATTTCATGACACCACTTAATTCCATATTACCTGTAAATTTAATACCATCAATTTTACTAATTGAATTTTTAACTAATAATTCAATAGCATTTTTAACTGCAACTGATGTGTCCTTATTTTCTTTAAGACTATTTAATTTTTCTATTTCTGTAATAATTTGTTCTTTAGTTATTTTTCCAGATTCAATCTTTAATTTTAATTGGTCTATCTCTTTCAAAATTTCATCGTCTTTCTTTATATCTACAGCAAATCCTTCAATTGTTGACATTGAAACAAATTTACCAAATGCATTATAAAAATCACTCATATATCTAGTTTTAGATATTTAATTATTATTTTTATATTGTTTTTAATATAATTTTTTCAAGTTTATTAATATCTTCTTCAGTATAATTTGTTAATACCCAATCGTGAATATTAATATTAATTTTTTTTAAATATTGGTCTCTTAAGTTAGAGATATTTTTACTAAAATTTCTTATTACTATTTTAAAACTTTTGGCTTCAAACTTTATATTATTAATTAATTGTTCTACAAGTTTTTTACTTGGTATTTCTAAATTTAATAACTTTTGATAACAATACCATATACACCATACTGTACAAAAACCATTTGGATCACCAATTTTTTTACATCGTTCATTATCTAAATTTTCAATTACTTGAAATCCAATTGTTGGTAGATAATCAGTTGGTTTTAAATATGTGATATTTTCACTAAATGTTTTAATTTTTTGTAAAATAAAGATATCTAATAATTTTGGATTATAATCAAATCCTAATGGTGGATTTTTACCATTTGGTTCAAATCGCTCAATAATATTTTTTTTAACATCCCAAAATAAAATATTAGTATGTGCACCAAGTGCTGTTTCAATACCAATTGGAATTATTATAATATTTGTACCCTCCTTAATATTTTTTTGTACAACTACATCAAAATATTCAGGGAAAAATATTTTTTGATTAACCCATAAAATCATTATATTAATAAATTCTAATTTGTAATTAAAATCAATACCCATTTTATTATAATATTCAATAACATTATCACTTGAACTCAATGGATAATCTAAAATAAGAGATATTTGTGGATACATTTTCTTTAACCACACTAATCCAAATAATGTGTCAATTGGAAATCCACTAAAAAAACAGTCATCAATAACCATACCAGAATTAAAATCAAAATTAATATTATTATTATTTTTAGGAATAGACCTATTTTCTTTTAATATAACATCTTTAATCTTATTAATACAATCATTTCTATTTTTAAGTTTATCTAATTTACTAAAATCTAATTTTCCTGTATACTCAGTTAATTTATTGTCTTTAATTAAAGAACATTTAATTTCCCAATCAACAGTTAATTTTTTAGTAATCAAATTATTATAATATGATTCACTAATTAAAATCAAAAGCTTATTTTTATCATTATATAAATCATATATGGATTCACCATTATAATTTTGGATAAATATATTTAATGGTTTTTTTACTAAAATATCAGTAAATCTATCTAATAGATTTAATCTAATTAATAAATGTAAAACTGTATCCCCTTTATGATTCTGTATATTTAAATTAGAATTATTAATTAATATTTCTAATATTTTTTTATTTATATTTTTGTGTTCAATTAAATACATATGTAATGGAGTATTACCTTCTAAATTAGTTAAATTTAAATTAATTTTGTTAAGCTCCAAATAATAATTTATTAATTCATCATTTTGTTCTTCGATTGAATAATGTAAAAGATTATTACCAATAAAATCAGATATTGTTATATCGGCACCTAAATTTATTATTTTTTTAACAAGTTCTGTTTTATTAGTTACGGTAAGTAAATGTAATGCGTTAGTACCGTATTCAGTTGTTTGATTATTTAAATTAATAGAAGTATTATCTAATAAATAATTTATTATTTCATCATTCGAATAACTTATCGCAGATTGTAATAAATTTTCTCCATTATTATTCTTTATGTTAAAGTTAGAATATTTTTCAAATAAGTATAATAACATCTTATTTCTATTATATTTTAAACAATAAAAGAAAATATTTAGACCATCCTTATTTGGTATATAAGGGTCCCCATTATTATCTAGAATTAAATGAAAAGCATCTATATTATTAAATATTACACAATAATGCAAGGGTGTTCGACCACGTATATCTTTTTTATCAATAATATTAATACCAATAGTATTATTACTACTTTCGATTAATAATTTTAAAATTTCTATCTTGTTAAGTTTAATCGTATTATATAACAATGTTGTACCATTTGTATCAATAATATCAAGTAAAACATCTTTAGAAAGAACTGTTTTTATTAGTTTAATATTGCCAGTATCTAATACATATTCTATAAAATAATTATTAAAATTATCTTGAATATTAATTTCAATATCAGAGTCTTCTTTTAATATTTTTATAATTTTATCATATTCTTGGTTTTTAATTAAATCAAATAAGTTTTTCATTTATTTATTTGATATAATATTTTTATTCTAAAAATAATATGATAAATTTCTTAAAATAAAATCATACATTTATTAAAATAATATATCTAAACTACCGTTTATTACCACCCTATAATCAACACCTTTACCACTCGTAACATTTACTCGGTGTACTCTAAATATATCTCCTACTTTAGCATTATAATATCTACTCATTACGTCAGTAGAATATATTTTACTAAAATTCTTAATATTTATATTTTGTAACAATTCGTCTTTTTCTTCACTATTTAATAAATTATGTTCTGAACAAATATCTTTTCCTGCAATATCTTCCATAAATTCACGTTGAAAAAAACATTCACTATTTGGATAGTTATCCATAACTTGTTTAAAAGTCTTTTTACTTGGGTCGGTAATAATTACAAACTTTTGGATATTTGTATTATTACTTAAAAATTCATCTATTGGTGAATTTTGAGTAATTGATGTAACTTTTCCGTTTACAATATATACAAAACAATTATTGCCATTATCTAGTTTAATAGCAATACTCTTATTAGGTGTAATATCTTCTTTCATTGATTCATAAATTGTTTTAATATCTGAAATAACACGCCTTCGCTCCAACATTTTTAATAAATTAATTATAATTATTTGATTAATTTCTTTAATAGTGTAGTTAACATTTGTCAAGTTCATTTTTATATATTTATATTTATAAATTATTTCTTAATTCAATTTTTTAGTAGGTTCTAAATGTTAATCATTATTTTTATTCTAAGAAAATCGATAAATTTCGTAGAAATCACGTAGTTAAATGATGCGTTTCACCAAAGGTGAATCGAATAAGTTACTGGTTTATTGTAAGTTACATAGTATTACATTCGCTTTCGGCGAAAACACTAACGGTTAAAATTTATAGAATTTAATTTCTTTTATTAATGCAGATTTAAAATGAGTATTAATATCAATATGGTATAAAAAAATTCTATTCATTTCAGATTCAATATCTTTAATAAATTTTAATTTATTATTTTTGATCCAAGTAGGATTAATAGATTTTTGATTATTATTTTTAATATTAGATAACACTTTGTTATAATGTGTTTTTAGCAACGTTATTATATTTTTATTTAATTCAAATACTTCAGGTAATCTTTTATCATTAAACATTTTCATTATTTGATTTAGATCATAAATTAATTTTATTTCTCGAATTTTAAAAGCATTTGTAAAATATTTTTTAGAATCTAATATTATTGATTTATAAAAAATTAAATCATCTTTATCTTGTGTTCCTAATTCTAGCTCATATTGATATTTACCAACATTAATATTCATTTCTTTTAACTTTTCTTTAATTTCTTTAAGTATTATATATAAATTTAGTAATATCTCAAATGGATCTGATAGTTCTTTTATTGTAGAATTAGCATCTTTACATTTACACTCATTTTTTAATTCTAATTCATTTATTTTTTCTTTTAGAATATCATTTTCTTCTTGAAAATCTTCTAAATTATTTATTTTTTTTTGATTAACTTTTAACAAATTTGTTAAGCGCATATATTCAGAGGAAGCATATGCATTATCATTTTCTTCATAAAAATTATTAATAGATTTGGGCTGGTCTATTTTTAAACTAATCTGTGATTTTTCTAATTGTATTAAGTTATTTGAAACATCATTTTTACTAATTAATATATTATTTTTTGAAAATACTGCGTGTTTAGATATATCATTATTAGAAATATCATTATTAGAAATATCATTATTAGAAATATCATTATTAGAAATAATATCTTTATTATTCATTATACATATAATCATTTAATATTATTAAGGGTTGAAATTATTAAATTAAATATAATTTTAATAATTAATTTCTATGTTTACAATAATAATGATAAAGTGGGGCATAATAAAAATAAATAATAATTCAAAATATGATTTTAGATTAATTCCTAGTATAAATAATAATTTTTCAGATGTAAATTTTTTTAAACATAGTTTTTTTAGAATACTAGTTTCATTATCTAGTTATCTAACAGATGGTATTATATCAGATAACAATAATACATTTTATCAAGTTATATCTAATAATAAAGGATCTAATTTTTTATCAACTATATTTAATTTTACAATTGATAAATATAAAGGAAAGTCAATAAAATATTTAACATTAGATAATAAAATTACAAAATTAATATTTTATGATAATGATCTTGTATATAATATTACTTTATTACAACTACCTGATACTAAAATTTTTTCAAGTTTATTTACATATCAAACTATTAATAATATAAATAATTTTCTGCAAGAACATAATAAAGCGTATAGTCATATTATAAGCACATCATCTAATATTTATTTAACAACAGGTTATTTACAATATAAGAAATTAACTAGTTTAATAATAGATTTATTGGTATATGATACAAAGTTCAAGAAAACAAGTTTACAAAGATGTAAAATATTAGATCCAATTATATTAGATAGTTTAAATAAATTAAAAAAAAATATAACAAACAAGTGTACAGGGTATTGTCTATTCATGATCAATTTTAGTGATCAATTTAATTTTAAAATAACAAAAATTATTCCCATTTCTTTTGATGAATATTTGACATATATTTATGACCTACTTTTACCATATAAATATGATTTCAATGACATTAATAATAATAATTTATTAAAAGGTATTGAATATTCAGATGATAATATTGAAAGGATTGCATTTGCTATCGATCCAAATGGTAGTAAAGATAGAGATGATGCAATTGCTGCATTCTATTTAAAAGATAATAATATTATTTATGATAAAGAAGAAGCAAGTCATATAAGATTAACAGTTCATATATCAGATACTCTATCATATATAAGACCTGAAGATAGTAATTATTATTATCATTATAGTAAATTCAAATCAAATACAGACTATCTTGATAAATTTAATCTACCAATGATGGATAGAATACTATCGGAAAACAAGTTATCATTAGATGGAGATAATAATGATGCAATAACAATAAATTTAACATATCGTATAATAGATAATGAAAATTTTATAATAAAACCTTTTCCAGAAATAGTAAAAATTCATAGAAGTAAAAATTTGAAAATTATAGGAACAACATATAAAAAATTTTCTGAATCTTTTGGATTAGATAAAGATACAAATTTCGATAATGATACTTTTAATAAACGATTTATTATTAACTGTAATAATAAATTACCTAGAGATTTTAATGAATTTGTATATGAGGGAAGTAGTTTATATCCAAATAAAGTAAAAAAATTAATAGCAAATAATTTGAAACAATTATATATATTTTTTGTTAATTCGTTAAATCATACGGGTAAAGATACATTAATAAAATTACCATCAAATTTATCAAGAGAAACACATTTTGATAAAAGTAATATTTATTTAGAATTTTCTCCAGTTGATATGTGGAGTCATAGTTTAATTGAATATACTGCATTGGAATCTAACATTTATTTTTCATATTTAATGTACTTTATATCAAAGAATAGAATTACATATAAAAATAATAGTTATATTTTTGATTATAAATTAATAATAGAAGTTAATGAATCTGTTGGTAAGAAAAATATAAACTTATTATTAGATAATATTTTAAATGATAAAGTAATTAAAGTATCAAAATGTGGAATATATCGAAATTTATATACACCAAGTAAAACGGATACCAATGAAAAGATAGATTATTATATTAATAATGAAATAAGAGGATTATTAACAAAGTATTCGCCTAATAAATCAAATAATAATACTATTATTAATAATTTTTTGAAAAACTATAATTATAATATTGTAGAAACCAAAACAAATATTACACAATTTTTAAAATTACTAATGGCATTAAGACAAATACAAATACTGATAGATTCAAAAACAAAATTAGAAATATCATACAAGTTAATATCTGAAGATTTAAAAATGAAAGCAAAATATGATAACTTTCCATTTTCTCATTTGGATATATGTTCTTTATTTTATACACATGCAACTTCACCGATGAGGCGATTTGTTGATATAAATGTACATCATTTTATTTTTAATCCAAAAAGTATAAATTATATATATTTAAATATGGATCTAACTAGAATAAATATGTCTGTAAATATAGGAAAATATATTAATCAATTAGTTAATTCACATAGATTTCTTGAATTTATTTCAATTAATTCAAATCAAAATAAATTAACTATGAATGTTAAAGTATTAGATAAAAAAAGAAATTTAATTGGAATTGAAGAATTAGTAAATTTTATTGCATTAAATGATATCGTTGGAATAAAAAATGGAACTTATAATTTTACGATAGATGAATATAATTTACCTGTATTAAAAAAATCTAATTCTAAGGTTTTTAATATATTCTTTCACATGCTTAAAAAAGAAAGTCCAAATATTAGAAAAAAATGTCAGTTATTTTTAGAAAAAATATTTTTAGTTAAAATTATTAAAACTATTTGCAAGACTTAAAGAAAAATTTAATTATTAATATAATGTCTGATTATATGATTGAGGAACCACCAAGTCTTACAACAATTAATAATATAGTAGATTCTGGATCAAGTTTATGGAAACCTGAACAGGAAGATATCCTAAAAAAATGGGCTGACAAAGCATTGTGTTATAAAACAATGCATGCTAAATCAATTAAAAAATACTGGTGTTTAAATGCATGGTTTAATATACCTGTTATAATTTTATCTACTTTAACAGGTACAGGTAATTTTGCACAAGGAAGTTTTAATGAATCTTATGCTTCAATTTTAATATTATTAATTGGTGCTGCAAATTTATTTTCTGCAATTTTAAGTACAATTTCACAATATATAAATGTGGCAGGGACTCTAGAAGGTCATCGGTTCGCAAATATTTCATGGGATAAATACGCAAGAAATATTCAAGTTGAACTAGGAAAAGTTCGTTCAGATAGAGTAAAGGATCCTGTAATGTATATTAAAAAATGTCAAGAAGAATTTGACAGATTAATTGAAATTTCCCCAGATTTTTCTAATGATGTACTTGAATGGTTTACCAAATTAATTAATACAGGTGAATTTATAGAACAAAAACAATTATTTGGTGTATGTTGTTATGAATGGTTTTGTTTACCGTGTGGTTTCAGAGGATGTAAAAAATCTAATTGTTGTAATACAGATAATGATTTAAAAGAAAATAAAAAGAAGGTTTTCAAAAGTATTTGGAATGAAATTGAATTACCTGAAGTTTTAGGTAGAATAAAACCTACTCAAATCGTTCGAGAAGATAATGAAGGTCTTGTTAATGAAGATAATAAATATAGAATAAGCAATGTTTAAGCACAAGTAATTGTAACTTATTATTTTGTATATTTAATTGCTAAATATACAAAATAAAATAAAGAATTGTAACATTTAATACTCAATAAATTAAATAGTATTTTAATTGGATAATTTATAAGTTCATAATTATTATAAAAACAATAATAACTATAAAACCAATGCTTCCATAGATTATATAATTTTTTTGTTGAGTACTCATTGTGCTACCTAGAAATACAACTTCATCTGATTGGACATCTGGTGTTTCTGTATCATCTGATTTGGTATCATCTGATTTGGTATCATCTGTTTTGGTAGCTAATTTTGGTTGTTCGAGTTTAGGAGCTTCTAGTTTAGTTGGGGTTGGTTCAGGGGTTGGTGCTGCTGCTGTTGCTGCTTTTTCAGCACCTTTAGGTTTTGCTGCATTTTGGATTGATTCACCTAAAGCAAGACCCATTGCAGCAATTCTTTTTTTAGAATCATCATCTTTAGCAGCAGCATACATTTTAGAAAATGTTTTATCTAATTTATTCATAACTTTAGTAGTAATTTTATTAACTGCTTCTTGATTAAATGCACATGATAATGTAGAAACTGCAATTGCTTTTTGTTTAATATCTGTAATATTTGCAGTTTTACATTTAATATCAGCTAATGTTACATTATTTGCACTAGCAGCTGCTGCAGAACATTTTGCAAGATTTTTTTGTGATATATTATTTTTAATCTCGTTACTAATCTCGTCGTTATCTTCAACTTTAAATGATTCATCTAAATTTAATGATTTTTTTAACTCTGCTTCAAGTTTATAAGATGTATTAACTTTTGTCTTATTGCCAAAACCACCTTTTGCAGTACCTGCTAATAGTTTTTTAGCTGCATTGGGATCTAGTCCTGGTGTTGCATCCATAAATTGTTTTGCCATCTCGTTATCTTTCTTTTGAATATCGGCAACATCATTTGGTAAACTATTAGTAATTTTTTTAGTTATTGAATTAGTAATATTAGTTTCAATACTATTCGCTATTTTTTGATGAATAACAGCTGCAGTTGCAGCTTGTGCTTCAGCTGATTGATTTATACCACTAATATTAATTACATCACATTCAACACCATATAATGCAATTGCATTTGATGCACCTACTGCATTTTCTACATCTGCACTATTACTTTGAGCAACTTCATTTACAACAGTATTAATTAATTTTTCTGCTGATTTTACAACCATTGATCTATTAATATTTGTATTTAGCTCTAATTTTTTACTAATATCCTTACTATCGTTTACTGTTGTTTTGTTACCTCCGCCACCACCCCAAAAGTGTTCATAGTTTTTTTTGTTACCACTCTCTTCAAAATTTTCATAATATTGTCCGTTGCAATTTATTGTATTTAAAATACTATTTTTAAACATATATATATTTATAGATTTTATTATAGATTTATTTAATTAATTATAAATTTATAATAAAATCTATAAATATATATATATGGGAAATACACTTGTCACAAGTAATAATAATAGAAATATTAATGATTCTATTCTTGGAAAAAGAGTTAAAGAAATTTTGTTAAATCAAGAAATTGTAACAGATAAAGATATAAAAACTGGAAAAGATATTACTCAAAAAATAAATGTAGTAAGAGGTTGTTGTATGGATATTGTAAAACCAGACCCAACAGATAATGAATTTATTACAGTTAATTTACCAGACGGACTTACACCAGGTGAAGATAAATTTTGCAAAGATAAAGGGCGTTGTATTGGTAACTCAAAATTAGGCTTACAAATTAAAGGTGATAGAAAAAAATTATGTCCAATAAATTTGGTACCAGGCGAAACTGGAAAATGCGATCGAATAATGGTCAATAAATGTGCAAAGGAACTGTATGATGCAGGATGCGTTATTGTTAAGACAAATAGTAAAGGTAGAAAAGTTCGTGTTTGGAATGCTAAAAATCGTAATTGTTTTACTAAAAGAGGTGCTTTAATTTATGGAAGTGAAGAATGTACATGTATTAATTCAGCAACTGGATTTTCATTGAATACAAATCCATCAAATAAAATTATAGGTGGTAATGCATTCACAAATTTTGATCAAAATCCTTTTGGATTAGATGGCTCTTCCGACAATGGATTTACTAAATATTCATTAGATATATTTGGATATGAACCTCAATATCAGAAACCACAAATATTCGATGCTAGATGTGCAAGTAAAAAGGCTGCAGTTGGATCTGGTGAGAGTGCTGCTTATTTATTGCCTGAGTATTCAAATAAAAATTTAACAATTTGTATGAATCAAATTAATATTAAAGATTCTGATATAGGCGCTGCTAATTTTGATAATATTAAACAAAATAATAGTTGCGGTGGTGGAGGAAAAGCTCCTCCAATAGAAAAAGAGCCTGAAGAAAGAGAGGTTAAAGTAGATGACAATAAGAAAGTTTCAAAACGCGAATCTGAAAGAATAGAGAAAGAGGCTGCAGAAAAGTTAGAGAAAGATAAGGTAGCTAAAGAAAAAGCGAAGGAAGATAAAATAGCTAATGTAAAGAAAGAAATCGAACATAAGAAAGAAGTTAAAGAACTTGAAGATAAAGCAAAGAATGATAAAATTGAAAGTGTTAAGAAAAATATTGGTCAATCAAAAGAAGCTAAAGAAAAAGAAGAACAATTACTACAAGAAAAGGAGA
>ERZ807291.6900-NODE-6900-length-13483-cov-3.706881_pt1 | contig 13483 bp, 4 predicted proteins | sample MGYA00521257_ERZ807291 | MGnify/ENA primary metagenome ERZ807291 (study PRJEB31413, sample SAMN03169783) | marine metagenome | biome: Marine; feature: Water; material: Subsurface seawater | place: North Sea | collected 2011-04-28 | depth 1 m m ...
CAAGTCAATCACTTTTTCGCCTTCTTCACTCATGAAATGAGATCCCTGCCTTCCTCCCTGCTCATCTGTGTGTATTCCTCCAATGACATAGAATGACAAATTACTAATGGCACTGATTACGTTCAGCTGTAGCTCGTCGTGCTCCTCTCCTTTGACATCCGCCAAAAGGGTGACTAGGCATTTTATCCCGCGGGAGCAGGCAAAGCGCATGCCAGGAGAACGAGCAATGGCCAGGTTCGCAATAACACGGACAATTTTCACCAGCACCTCGGCAGTTTCTTTCGGCTTCACGTCTGCCACTTTCAAATTCGCAGAGGCCAAAATATTTACTTTAATCATGTTCACCGTGTGATGCGCAAGCAGCTCCGTTACCACACTGATCCCGTCTAGTTCCACCTTCCCTCCCATCTCCGCAGTGCCTTCCTCCACGTCGTCGTCGGTCGCGTCCCTTTGGACGAGGGCGTCGGCCACGTGTAGACGGTTGGTATCAGATTCGCCTGACGTCAAATTGCCGAGGACAAAACATGTTCGGACGAGCATGGCGTTATGATCGCTATAAAAGTGGCACAGCCGAACCAGAGCATGCAATACAGCGCGAGGATCTTTGCACTCTTCACCCGCGATTCTCGAACGTCCACTTGAATGCAAAGACAATTTACTTAAAATTCGAACAATGTTTAACATGAGCTCAGAATGTTTGATGGGGAATGTATGTAGAACATCGCACAGTGTGTGGACGACACCAGAGTTCCAAAACTGTTTCAAATGTTTACGATCGCTCGAAAGGTTGCGTAGCGTGCCCGTGATTTGCACTAACAATTGTGCCACCTGCTTTTCCACCTTCGCATCGGTTCGTCGACTCGACCTGGCCGCGGTTAACATCGACGCCAACGTGGTTATAGCCCCTTGTTGGGCCATGATGGCTTGGTTCTCAGCATCCAGAGTACACACGTTTTTTAACGTTCCAGTGGCATACGTCAAAATATCCAATTTAAACCGCACACGCGCTTTTCTCGGCCTGTTCTTTTTTGCGCGTTCCTTTCCTTCTTCCATTGCTTCCCCCGACAGCAATTCGAGCAAAATGTGTACAATCCGCTCTTTCCGAAACAATTCGTCGTGTCTCTTATCTTTGCTCAAAGAAAATAACAATCGCAAGGCGGTCACTATTTGCTTATGCACCCGCCCTCGTTCTTCCATGATAGTTTCTTTTTCAGCCACATCATTTTTTAGGTGTCCGGATGCGATGACTACACTATCTTGAATCGCCGAGGCCGTGGCAAGGCGAAGAACCAAACGAGCCACGCACAGTTGCATGTGGGGATCTTCCTTCTTCATCAGCCGGTACAATGCCCGCATCACCTTCTTCCGGGCGAGAGTGGATGCCTCGAGAAGCGTTGTGGTCCCGGGCTCGCGCTTGACACTCCACTGGGTCTTGTTCACCCCGCTTAGTGTCAGGTCATTAATGGCCGCGTCCAGCGCGACAAGTTTCAATAGAATTAATTCTGTCGATGACTTTGGGTCGAGTGTGGACACTATTTTCTTCTCCAAAATATCCAACGCTCGAAACCGAGTCATCGCTTCGTCGTAAGCAGGATCCGAAAAGCCCAAACTTTCCCCATCTTCGTCCACATATGAACATGCAGATGTCACAGGAACATCATCCCCCCGGCTTTCCCCACGCGATCTCGTGATCGTGACTTGAAATGGTTGGCTGGTTGTGTCTAAAATTTCCTCCGTCGTGCCGTTGCCACTATCCTCGACACCCCAGCCCCACGAAGACGCGGGGGCCACGGTCGGCATGCTGTGGCTACTTTTGGCCGCCTCTTTCTTCTTTCTCTTCATGCGCAAAGTTGCTTTCCCGTATCCTGTATTACTGCTATTCCCTTCGTTTTGATGCTTCAATACATACTTGTGCTCCTCCTCTTCGGAGAAGAAAGCCTTGCTAGTTCCCGATCCGTCCAAGTGAAATGCCGAAGTCGGCCGGCTTTCTGGGCGGTAATCATTTTCGTTAAAAAGTGCCCGCCGCATAGACTCTGCTGGGGTGACGGGCCGAGATGGATCCACCAAAGAAGCCCGCGCTTGCTCCAAGACTTTGTAGATCGTACTCCTCTCGTTCCGGACGTTGTCTCCGAGCATCCTGTCCACAACCAAGTAAAAGAAAAAACTGAAAATACGTCCTGCAAAACAGGAGAGACTACGGTCCTTCAAAGAGAGGCTCTCTTTTACTGGTGGCACCAAACGACGACGGTGTGCCGAGACTTAAAAGTGCCAATCGAAACTTCTGATAAGAAATGCGGGTGCAGACGAGCCCGTTCCGTTTCAGAGTCTGTCCGTTAACCTGGCAATGCTATGTGTGCCCAGCAGGTCTCGACGACGGTTGTTGATTTTTGTGTCTTCTTTTTGATCTCAACAACTAACCGTCGCCCCGGTTAGAGATGTTCGTGTAGTTCTACAGTTTTTTAAGTAGTCTTACATCTTGAGCAACAATTCAAATATTATTTGGTTGTTTCATCTGTTGGTTTTGGGGTATTTGATGCTATCCAATGTATCGCCTGGTTTGATAGAAAACATACCATATTGTTGTGGTCTTCTAAGTAAGTTACACGACTTTAATACGGTCAATATTCGATCGACGCGTGCGACGTGCGATCCGTGCGATCAATTAGTCGAGGCGTATTTATTTATTCACCGACGATTACCGTGGCGTGCACCCCTTCGTACAGTCATTGACGCGAGGGTTTCATTCCTTTGACGTAATTACCCACCCATTCAATGACACAAGTCTTTGCCCATGAGAGCACGGACGCATTGGTTTAAATTCTGATCCGCGTGTTGTCCTCGAAAGCTCTCCGTCGAAGTGCAAAAGTGTCGAACCGGGGAGGGACGATATCTTTTTTCGAGTCGTTTGTCATTTGAGCAGAACTATCAGCAGTGGATAGGGATGGCTACGGGTGCCACAAATGCAGGCAATGATGGCATTCATTCAAGCGAAACTAGTGCTCTTCATTTGAGCAAAGAAGACGGCCCCGCCAGCGCAAAAATACGCTCTTTACTAGGGAAGCGTCTGCGCGTAGTTATTTCCGACAAGCGCATTTTTGTTGGTACTTTCGATTGCTTTGATCAAAATAAGAACATCATATTGACGTATGCGCAGGAATGGACATCCATAGACAACCCTGACTCAGCGAAATCTGTTGGTCAAGTTTTGGTGCCAGGTGAACATATTGTATCTTGCGATGTCGAGAAGGCCGATACATAGAAAACTAATAAAGTAGCACCCATCGGCTTGGCTTCATGGTAGTTATGGTAGCTGAATAGTACCGTACATATTATGTATGAACATACATTATTTACAATACCATGCAATCAAAGAATCAAGCACTCTATCTTCAACCAAAAATTCCTAGACTGCTTTGAACGAAAACACCAAGCCCTGTCTAGACAAACTGGAATCGTGTATTGGAAAGAGCGCATCTCACGACTACACACGTGGAAAATCGACGGCTCGCCCGTGTTGGACGAGCAGATCCAACAGTGGGCCTCGCAGAATACGGGAAACTGACTTACGCCAATAGAGAGGTGTGTGAAGGGGAGTGGAAAGATGGGTTGAAGCACGGACAAGGGAAAGCGACTTACGCCAATGGAGACGTGTATGAAGGATGTGTAGTCTAGAGTGTTTACAAGGACACAGTAGATAGGATATATTCTCTCACGTCGGGGCTCCATGCTCCCAGAAGTAATTTGTATAGCAGTCCTCTTATCTGGTGCGGGGACGCAAGCGACAGCTTTCCACTTTATTCGTTTGTCCGTTGACAGTCGCTTCTTGACTACCCCTCAATGTCTACACGCGTCGAATGAAGATCAATGCTCGTGTCTAATACCTGACGATCGATCTATATCAATATCGATTTTGTCGATTTTGATATGATGATTTCTCTAGTCTCTAGTCCCATTTATGAGGTCGCGAGACGACGAAGCTACTTCGTGTTATTTTTAATTTTTATTTATTACTGTACAGCTGGCGAATAAATTGAATTAATAATACAGACTACAGTATTCTAATTCATTTGGTTTTCATTCAATTTTAGATTTTAGACATATGAGGAGGAAGCAATTTTACGGAAGATACGATCGAGCCATTATTCCTCCCACATGATTTAAGCGAGTCTGCTGAGCCAAGAGGACAGAAAAGCTACATATATCTATATTCACATTACAACCACCATGACGCACTGCAAGTGTCATGCCAGCCTTGCAATCATGACCCCGACCTTCGTCGTTTTCAGTTTGCTTATATGCGCCGGTGCGAAGGCATTTCATACACTACCCATACACGTTCACCACTTCATCCCCGACGATGAGTCGTATATTCACTCGTCGGTCTTAAATACATTATTGCGGCAAGGCGAAAACAGAGGTCACAATTTCCCACAAGGTGGAAATATATGGCCAGTCGCTATTTATTGGACGTACATTGACGTCGGAACTCCTCCTGTTAAGTTTCCCGTGAACGTGGACAGCGGTTCTTCCAATTTGGACATTAAGGGAGTAAACTGCTCTGGTTGCTCGAAGAAGTTCAACGCATATGACCCAACTATCTCCAGTACTTCAAAGGTAGGATCTCCATCAACCTTTTCAAATTCTTATTTGACTTGTGACCTGGCAAACATGACAGCCCGTTGCACGGTCTCCGGGAATGTGTACGAAGACGAGGTGTCCCTTGGGAGCCTGGGACCAGTTCGCGTGACCTTCGGCTCGATCAATAACATGACGTCGAATGCTGACCAGTGGAAACTCGTCACAGGGGTGATGGGTTTCATAGGCACTGGTCAACGCAATGTCTTCTCGCAGTTGGTTAAAGGCGATGTTGTTGACAACATATTTGCCGTTTGTTTTAACAACAAGGGTGTGAAGAGCAATGGAACGTTGACTGTAGGTGGTGTTGACCCACGGTTGTACACCGGAGAGATGCACTATGTGGCCCGAAAAGGAAGCTTTTTCGGAATGGATGTGCTTCGTTTTGCGATTGGAAATAAAAGTGGTGAAAAAGTGGTCAGAGGCCTCCCGAAACAAGTTATTCTGGATACAGGCACAAACATTTTACTTCTTCCCGAAGAAGGCTACGCGTCCATGAAACAGCAGTTTGTGAGTATGTGCACTGATGGGGTGCACCTTGTTGGTGTCTGCAATGTTCCACCCGGAAACAAAACTCTCTTTGAAGGTGGCTGCTTCGATTTGACACTAGATGATATTGCGAAGTACCCATCGTTTAACATTGGCTTAGATAATGGGGCTTCACTTCAAATGCACGCTCCCGATTATTTAATGAAAGGAGATGTCCGAGCGAAAGGAAATGAGTCTTTATATTGTTTGGCGATTCGAAGCACGGGACCAAGAGGGTATTTTATCTTCGGGGACACGTTAATGCGCAACTATTACCTTGTATTTGATGTTGGACAAGAGCGACTTGGATGGGGTACGGTTAACCATAATAACTGCGGCGCGATTCCATATAATTAATATTGCTGCTAAAAGGAGACACAACATTTTTATTGAATACTATTCATCATGTTTGTTGTTTTTTTATAATCATAAGGTGATAAGCATAATAATCATACGTTAATTAAAAACAGAACATCATATATAATAAATTATACTTACTACTCGGTGCATATAAATAGTATATTTATGCATATATTAGTGGTATTGCAGAAAATCAGAGTGAATAGTGAATGCTTGATAAGTTTCAGGAAAATGTTTGAATTACGTCGTAAATAACAGCCAATATATAGTTTAAAAAAATATACGTATGATGTGTATGTTGTGGTATGGGAGCCCCCCCTTTTCTAATCAAACCCAAACTCACCAAAAAAGTCATCTTTGTTACCTAAACCAGAGTCGCATTTTTTAGTGGCGGTCACTTGCTTAGGCAGCAGAACAGTTTTTTTAGTTTTCGTACTTTCTGATTTCGCCTTCGTAAGCGAAATAGACTTTTTTTTGGTTTTTTTCGTTCCTGACACAGACGACGACCGAATTTGTTTGTCGGCGGAGGAAATAGATGACATCTCCCCAAAAATGTCATCCATATTATCGTTGCCCCACGCATCATTCGCTGATGGTTTCTTCGGCATAAAAACCTTGGGTGATGCTTTCTTTCCTCTTCGTGAATTCACATGAGACCCGAAAACATCATCATCACCCCATGCGTTCATCGCATCTGCGTCCAAGCTAGACTTCGTTTTTGCCCCTTTCTCATCAGAACCCCCTCTCCCCCTAGTTTCAGGACTTGAGCCAAACAAGTCATCATCCTTGTCCCAACCTGGGGAGATGTTTGCACTCTTGGACGACACTGGGTTCGGAGTGGGCGCGCCGAAAAAATCATCTAAATCCTGATCAATGACGTTCATCTTTTTGATCACAGGGGCAGGCGTTTTTTTCGTCATACTCCCTAGCCGATTTACCTTCTTCTCCCTTTTTTCCTTACGTAAATCCAACTTGCTCGTTTTTTTCACATTCGCAGAGACGTTGTTGGTCATGCTGCTAAAGAAGTCATCGTCGTCGTTATCGTCAGTCCCCCAATTTCCTAAACTTCCTCTATCACTGCTAGGCAATGTATTGGTGGCCGTCAACACCTTTTTATTTTCCCACTGACTATTGCCTTGAGTAACATGTGCACTCACGCTACTACCATAACCTCCACCACCCATCTCGCTGCTGACGGAAGCGTTCGACTGTTCCAACGATGCCTTACGTTCCGCCTCAGCCCGTTCGTGTTCTGCCTTCTCACGTTGCTGTGCTTCCACCACGCCCATTTCTTGAGAGACCGTTTCTAACCGTTTTACAAATACATTCAAACACGCGAACGCCGGATCACGTACTAGCTGAACATCGTCCACCAAGCGGCAGACCACGAGAGGCAATATTTGCGCGCAGGCTTCCTTCGCTTCATACATGCGGTGCGTTGTTGCCAAAGCCTTCAGCGCCACCGCACGGTTATGATGGAACGGGTCGTTTAAGGCTTGTGTAAATCCCGGCAACAATAACTTTTTTTTTGTTGCCTCGTCAAATTTATCTGCAAGTAGACCTAACAATATCGTGGCATTCACGCGAATGCCAGGCACTGGATCGACGAGTAAATTTTTGACTACACCACCCAATACAGTGTTCAAATTCTTGGAATTTAACATAGGGACGACTGTGGGGATCGTTTTCAGAGTGATTTCCCTCATTTGTGGAGCACTGTCTCGGAAACCACTTAGCATGCACTCAAACACGGTTTGGTTCAGAACACTTTCTTTTCCTCCTTTTTTTAACGGGTTTTCCAGAAAGTTCTTATAAGACTCGATGTTTGTCAAGAGCTCGACACGGATGCTACGGTCATTCTTTTTGTAATATTCCACCAGCGTGGGTGCAATGTGCTTCATGTACAAGTCTACATCGTTTTCCATCAATTTTCCAATGGCCAGCATCGGAGTCAGCATTCCAGAGCCCGGCAAAATGGTCATACTGCTTTTCAACAACGGCAAAATCTTGTATATACACACGTGCGAGGGTATATCTTTTATTTTTGATGTGAGGGATGCGAAGAAGCGCACCTTTTCGTCTGGCTCTTTGACAGCTATTTCGTCCAGAAAGGCCAGGGTGTCAACTAGTTCTCTTTTAAAAAAGGGATGCCTCAGCAGCTGCTTGGGGCTTGGCCGTTGCTGTGGGTTGCTTGCCAACGCCCGCTTAAACGCCGTTTTGAGCGAGTCCGGTATGCTCTTCATGTTTTGTGTTTCCTCTGCACGGTTCAAAGGCCCGCTAAAGACTTCGTAGAGCAGGCAGCCAAAGCTCCAGACATCAATGGCCCACAAGGGCATGTCGGCAATCTGGGTCCAGCTGCGCGCCAAGCGTTCGGGGGAGCGGTATTGCGGTGGTAGCAATTCGTGGTTGTAAGTAAAGATGGTGTCTGGTCCATGGCGCTTCATCGAGGTGACCAAATCAAGTCGTCCCAATTTCCAGTCGCCGCCAGGTGTGACAAATATGGATTCGGAGCAAACGAACCCATGGATCAATTTGCAGTCGTTGTTTAAAAAGTCGAGAGCACCACATATGCAGCGCAGGCCCCATGCTAGCGCAGCTTCGTATTGTGCTGTTGAATTGCTTGCTCGCGCCTGCTTGATCCAATCCTGTAGCGGAGCGACGGTCTCGGTCACGATAAACAGTTCCTTCTCGGTCTCCACGCCTTCTATATATTTTAATACGTTTGGGTGCCGAATGGTCTTCACTCGCGTGAACGAGTTTGAGCAGGCTTCTCTGCGGCTGGAGGACAATCCCTCTTTTTTGCATTTAAAGATAGATACAGGTTCGCGCCCATTAGACTTGGCCGTCCCTGTATGCAGGGTCCACCCTTGCCTATCTGTGTAGCTGGCGACGTTCCCGGCAATATTATGTTGCAAAGTCGATTCCGTAGAACCCAGCCCAATAGTGCTCTTCAACCAGTTCATGTTGTTGCGTCTTCCTATTGCTTCCGCGGAAGGTGAAGACCAACGAGTAGGGAGTGGAGTTTGCCAGCAACCGTGCTTCTCGAAGAACTGTTCAAGTCAGGACCACAAGTTTGTGTACAATCTGGGGCAGAAGAAAGGTAGGCATGAGCCGGAAGACAGACAGAAAATTCCTAGACAGAAGATCTCTATCGACTCTTCGTGTTAATTACGTGTGCCGTCAAGAATTATTCATGCTAATCTCGCGTGTACCAAGTCGAACGAGCGACGAACTGTCTGACTGTCTCATAACTCTATTCATTTATTGGATTTTGAATACTAGAACTCAAAAATAATACATACCAAAATACTATTAAAAACCAAAAATACTACTGTATCCCCATCTCCCCGCTCCCCGCTCCCTAGTGCTGCTTCTGTATCCTACCTAGTAAGTTCACTCTATTCTAGTAGTTCAAGGGACGAAGGTACTTTCTTTGCGTGCATCAGTTCCAGTCTTCCTCCCACTATTTCGTGAGAGGAATGGGAAGGGTGGTAGTTTCATCCCACCTTCACCGAGGGCACATTATTATCAGAACATATATTATCTATCGGTATTGCCCGCCTGTATAAATACAGCACGATGCACGCCCGCGAGGCCCACGCGGACCGACAACGACAACGACGGGATAGTTGCGATGGGAACGAAAATGAGTTGGAACAAGCGTCTACGCCGCCGCAGCGCCCGCCACGTGCGAACCCTGAAAAATTGTCGGAGCGGTACAGCTGCGTGAAAGTCTTGGGTCGTGGGTCGTTTGGGGAAGCGTTACATGTGCAGCGTCGGACGGATAGGAAAGATTTTGTGATGAAAAAAATTGATTTAGTGGGTATGCCAGAAAAAGAACGTAAGGCGGCAAGGCTGGAGGTAGACGTCTTGAAAAAATTTAAGCACCCGAATATAGTCGCCTTCGTTGAGTCAGGCGTTGAAAATGACCGCGAAGCGGGGCGCTTGCGGCGTGGAGCACCGCGACTGTTGATAGTTATGGAATTCGCCAATGGAGGCGACTTGTCTACGCTTATTGCCAAGCAAAAGAAGAAACGGAAGCCTTTTGAAGAAGACCGCATTATGAGAATTATGATACAGGCTATGCTTGCTCTCGGTTACATGCACAAACAACACGTTATGCACCGCGACATTAAAGCTGCGAATGTTTTCTTGCACAACTCCGGGACTGAAATGGACATTGTTAAACTGGGTGACTTTGGAATTGCGAAAGTATTGGACAGCACGATGGCGAAGGCAAAGACGGTGGCAGGAACCCCGTACTACATGTCCCCGGAGATCTGCAAAGACCAAGCGTACACGCTCAAGAGTGATGTCTGGTCGTTAGGAATTTTATTTTTTGAGTTGGCGCTTTTGGATGTACCATTTAACGCCAACAACTTGCTTGGGCTGGTGCAAAAAGTAGTCAACCAGGCTCCCAAACGGATCCCAAACCATTATTCGAAAGAATTTCGAGAGTTAGGCATGTCAATGTTGCAAAAGAACCCTTTGCGGCGTCCGGACATTAAATATGTCTTGAAGAAGCCATTTTTGAAGCATCACATGACGCATTTGTTTAAAGAGGTGATGGATAAATCTAAAAAGGCAGTGTCTAAGAATGTTCAAACTCCCCGTGATTTAAAATCTCGAATGGAAAAAATTGCAAATGATGTCGAAAATATGAAGGAGGAGCTTCGGATGAAGAAAGCGACTCCCGGTAGCGATGCCGCGCCGAGAATGTACACAAAACCGGACGAACCCGCAGAACTGCAGAAATTCTTGAACGAAGCAGCACGAGAGAAAGACAAGGCAGAACAAAGAGAGCGCAGGGCTCAGGAAGTCGCCATCGAGCGACGGAAACTAAGGCGAGAAGAAGAGCAGAAAAGGCGCCAAAAGGAGCGCGAACAACGGGAGGCAGAAGAAGAAGCAGAGTCAAGGAAGCGCCAGGCACGGAAGGACGAAATGGCGCGGAAGCGAAAAGAGGTCCGCATGAAGCGAGAAAGAGAACGCAAGCAAATTGCAAGAGACCGCGCCTCCAAACCACCAGTGGAACGCCCTGCTTGGAACAATAATTGGCACAAAGACGATGACGTGGAAGTGCTTGTTAATGGAAGTCCTATGATAAATTCATTTGGTGAACTATCTGTGGGAGATGGCGGCGCGGAAAAGGATGAAGAGGATAAAAATGATCCCCGATTGCGGTATTTGGAAATGGGTACCGCAGCATTTGTCCCGGGGCCTGTATTGTCTAATCCGAATCCTTTTGCTATAAACGGCGAGTATGCTGACAAAACGGGATCAAACGTGGCGGATCACTATGATTCAATGAGTGACGAAGACGGCACGACCGAGATTACATTTGTCGCCGACGAAAGCGTAAAAATGCCCGCCAACGAGTATGGATCGGACGAAATGTGTGTGGCAAAGCCACCGCCGGGACTGAATGTTCAACCCATTATCGAACCCGGGGCAATAAGAAATCCCCCAGAGCAACCATTTCATGTCGTGCCGGGGCAGTTTCGTGCATTTGACGAGCAGCACCAACGCCCATTTCGATCGAGCCCGATGTTGCAAAGCAACGCCAATGAAATGGGACAACAGCGCGGTGGATATGTTCGGCGCCCTCAAGGTGACCATGATGAAGCGAATTCAGCAAGATATCAAGATAACTTTTCTCATCAGCAGGACAGCAGGACGCAGGACACGAATCTTGCATTACGACAAAATTTAAACCCAACGCCTATTTATTATTCGCAAGACCACCAATATCGTTTCCAACAGCATCAGCAACAAAAAGCACAGAACCAACAAAAGAAAGATGGCTCTGGATGGACATCCAACCAGCCCCAGTATGGTAACGCATACGGATATGCTCACCCGCAACAAGCACCCGCCGTCCCCCTTGATTCACGCCCCCAAGCTTTAGTGAGGCAACTCAGCGACAGTGATCGTCGGCGTATATTTGAAGAAAATCAAGAAGCTATGCGCCGAAACAAGCAGCGTGTGGAAAATGAGAAGCGTCGAGATCACGTAACCGTATCCACCCCACGAAACGATTACCCACAAGCTTCCTACTCCTCACCAGATCAAATCCGCCAGGCGAAAATACAGCGCAAAGAGGAAGAAAATGCTCAGCACACAGAAGCGCTAGAGCTCGCGCGTAGGGAAGCCTACGAAGGTAGGATGCGCCTTCAGAGGCAAAAACAACTCCGAGAAGACAGAGAGCGCAACAAATCGATTCAATCAGCGGAAGGAGATAACCGCGGTGAAGACAGACTGAGTTTGCGCCCTGGAAGCAGAGAAAGAGGACCGATCCGCACGCGTGCACAAATACTAGCAGAAAAGCAAGCAAAACGCGACGCCGAGGATAAGAAACGACGCCAAGATTTAGAAAAGGCTCGAATCGAGGCGTTTGAAGAGAGGAAGCGTTTGGATCAGAAGCATCGAAACAGCGTCGACGTTGCTGTCACGTCCGCAGAAGCTTCCACGGCAGCTGTAACGAAAGCATTAGACATGACTACGTCTATATATATCGACGACGAGACAGATTTATTTCCCATTTCGGAAACGATGGCCAGCTCAAACGAAGGCGTGGAAGAGATGATTGGACTTGCCGAAAGTTTGAAAAATATTCTCTTTCCTGGAAATGAAGCTTCGAAAAATTTCTTTGCTCATTCATCAGCTGCTGTCCCGAACCATGATCTAGTACGCGTCAGTGGAAAACAACGGCCGGTACAAATTCCAATGGACGAAATAACAGGCGCCATTGAGGAGGATTTGCTGCGACAATCAAATGATTCCAGTGTACAAAAGGCACCCATGGCGGGGAGTTTTGGACCTAAACCTCCAACCCCACTGGACCAATCCTTCGATTCTCTCGCTGTTCTTTATCGAAAAAGGACGGGGAAGTCTCATGCAGATACCAACCATGGAGATGTCGGTACACCATTGGATATGGATTATAAATTGCCAAAAAAAAAAGGAGCACCTCGCCCGAACTCATAAAAGTTACAACGCGACACAGCGATATAATACAGCGGCCCAAAGTACTTAGAGTATCGGTACCGAGCTCACTCATTTTACTTAGTAGTACTCACAAAGTTCTTTCACGTCTTCTCGGTAAGTTACAAATAATATTGGCTGCTAATTAAGAATACGTAAAATACACACATTCCTGAAACTGATCAATCATCCCTAGATTACGGTAAGTTAATTTTTGTTATTTTATCAAAAATGTTTTTGTTAGGTATTTCCAATGCGTGTGTACACGTATAATAAAAGATAATGACACAAACTTAGTAGAGAGATTATAAAGTCTTCTTGATCTTAGGAATACCCAAACTTGAGCAACTTTATCGGGAGCAGAAGAAAAGTCTTCTTCCACGTTCGTTGAAGCGCAGATCAATCACCTGACTATAAAGCTCTGCTAGAACTTGGCGATGTTGTTGCTGCTGCATTTTATTACCATTGTCTTCAAAAAACAGGCACTTAGCGTGTTTCGCGCACCAGTGGAGGAGTTCTTTCCAGTTTTTTACCCATTGGCAAACTGCAAGAAGGAAGATAATATCTGGTTCTCTATACGGCAAAAAGTCCAGCATATGGTCGAAATAGGTTTCCCCCTCGGATTTCGGCAAACTCACATGCATACCTTCTTCAAGATCGTATGTATAAAACGCCAGGTTCCTCTTCTGAAAATGCATAGCCATTCTGTTAGCGCAGTTGACTAATTCACTATTCACATCCACACCTATTCCACAGACAATTTGGTCAGCAATAGGCACAAGCATACCTCCTTGGTTACAACCAATATCCAAGACTGTCTTGTTTTCAAAATTATACCCAACAACTTGTGACAAAGCTTTGAGGCGAGCGATAGGATCTCGCTCACCTGCATATATTTGAGGGGCCCCACCTTTGACAGGGAATACCCAGGTGTGATACCCGGCGGGAAAACGAGCAGCATTATAGTGGACTTGGCGCT
>ERZ807291.6904-NODE-6904-length-13472-cov-9.829843_pt1 | contig 13472 bp, 10 predicted proteins | sample MGYA00521257_ERZ807291 | MGnify/ENA primary metagenome ERZ807291 (study PRJEB31413, sample SAMN03169783) | marine metagenome | biome: Marine; feature: Water; material: Subsurface seawater | place: North Sea | collected 2011-04-28 | depth 1 m m ...
TCTTTAGTGCTTTGACGGAATGTCTGGCGCACAATCTGGTGATCAAATGCCATGCTTTAAAACTATCTGAGCAGATAAGATCAATATGTTCTTATGTTTGTGTTCCTATAACCAGTTTCGCCTAGATCCAGCGCGTGTGCACAATAACTTACTTGAACCAATGGCTGGCATTATTGAAGAATCCTCACGTGAGTATGCTTCTTTATTTCTTGGGTCGCCTGTAGGGTAAAGGGTTCCGTTAGTCTGGGATGAATTTAGTCCCTGTGGGTGGATTGCCTGCTCTCTGAAGCCAAGCTTTATCACTTCTGTAAGTTCACTAAAATCATAATGATCTGTCATACTAAACCTCATATGTTTCTCCACAGAGCAGCTGGATAAGCCACTAAGAAAAAGGCAGAAAGATGGCGTGGATAGGACCACTTGGTTCCATACAACCCCAATATTCCGAACCCTAACTGATAAGCGTTCAATGTGACTGCCTATGGTAAACACATGTCTTTGAAACACAACCTGGGTGGGTTGGAAAAATAGGAATGTGAGTAACTTCGTGCATAGCATTCAACACGTCGCTGGCCATAGGGTGCTGCATTGGTTCACCACAGGCACGGCAACTCCGATCAGCACATACATGACAAAACCAAGGGTGAGTGTCGGCTAAAAAAGCAGCCCTTGCCCGTTGCAAGAGCACTGGATTCATTGGTATTGAATCGCTCCAATACTGCAGATATAAGTTGGATGATGGGTTAAGCTGACTTGCAAAATAAAAGCACTTGCCCCACTGACCATAGTAGTAGCTAGTAGTGAGCAGCATGCCCACTGATGACGTGGCCACAATGGGCCGGCCTGGGGCCGCATGGACCGGCATTTCGCACAAAAAACATTGTGCTGCAGGAGCAGTTTTGGGAATAGTTTTGGCGGTGTATCTTTGTTCGAACTTCATAAGCTTACCTCTTTAGTGCTTTGACGGTATGTCTGGCGCACAATCTGGTGATCAAATGCCATGTGTTGGAATAGCCAACAAAAAACCCAATTCAGCGGAAGCTAAATCGGGTCTCTAGAAAGGGCCGGTTTAGCAGTAATTTATATAGCACCCCGCAATCTGGATCAAATCGGTACTTGGGCTTCACAATAAAGACCAGCAGAAACTATACGCTCAGTGGATGATCTTCGCAATAGCATTCAGATTTCTTCCCAAACCTCTCTGAAAAACTGACATTCTTTAGTTTTACACTAGCTCTAAAATAAGAACTTTTCCTATATCTATTTGAATTTCATATTAGTACGATATTTTAGTAATTAGCTGTGATTTTTTGAGATTAATTTCCACTGTTTATCCATACAGTTTTGATATATTCTTATGTTATGTAACATAGATGAAGTTTCAGAGGTGTCTCAGTGGCCAAAGGAAGTAGTGGTAGATTAGTAATTGAAATAGATCCATCGGTCAAAAAAGAGTTATACGAAAGATTAGGTGAAAAAGGTTTGAATATGAGGGAATGGTTTTTAATTAATGCCAACGCCTATTTTAAAAAAAAATAAACAGAGCTCTTTATTAATTGATACAGCTCACCAAAAGGTTGATTCATGAAATTAGATCGAAAAAAAGTAGCTTTTGATGGTCATGAATCCTTTGCTCTGAGATATTCGTGGCTTACAAAAGGCTATCAAGCGCTTAGGGAAAACGAAATTATTTTTGCTGAAAAAAAACTATATCAACCGCTTGGTAATGAGGATTCTAGCCTTAAAGAATGGTTTCTAACCCATGTTCAGGGTTACTTATCTGGCAAGTCACAGGTTTCAATGAATTTTGAGTCCGACGACTCACGCCAAATATCAGAGGTTTCATCGTGAGATTCAAATCGGATAAAGTAGCATTTGGTCGTCATGAAACTTTCCATTTACGGTTCGCTTGGTTATCAAAAGGTTTTGCCGCCTTCCAAAAAAATTCCGAGCTATTTGAGGATATAGATGCTGCCACGGTCACCTTGGGCGTTGGTAAGAATATGGTGCAGGCGATTCGTTACTGGATGCGAGCGACTCAGCTTATTGACCTCGTTGAAAATCGTCCCACCGCTTTAGGCGAATATATATTTGATCTTAATCATGGGCAGGACCCTTTCCTTGAGGATGAGGGTACTTTGTGGCTGCTGCACTGGCTGCTTGCCTCAAACACTGAAATGGCTACCAGTATCGCTTGGTTTTTTAGCAAATACCACAAGGCTAATTTTGACCAGAGCGAATTGCGAGCTGCACTATTAGAATATTTACAAGAATCAGTAATTAGCACTCGCCGGCCGGCGGCTGGAACGCTAAAAACAGATATTTCGGTACTCTCAAGACTGTATGTAAAAACGCAAAGTGCCGTTGTTGGTGAGGACGCTTTAGATTCGCCATTGTCAGAATTAGGGTTGATTGTTGAATATGGTAAGTCTGCTTACAAGTCTACTTTCGAAAACCATATTGCTCTACCAAGCGAAATTGTCGGATTCGCAATTCTAGAGCTTATGTTATTTAGAGATTTAAAAATAATATCGGTGGAAGAGCTGATTCAGTCCTCTGAAAATTATGCGTCGCCAGGATCGATTTTTCGCTTGAACGAAGCTTCTTTTATGTTAAAGATTGAAGAGCTAGCTAGAAATTATCCAGAATTTTTTGTCCTGAGAGAGACTGCGGGTTTGCGGCAACTATTTCTTGATGAACCCATGACCTCTAATGATCTCCTGCATTGCTATTATACAAAAAGTCAAAAACAGTTGGGGGCTGTGGCATGAGTTTCCTATCCCATATAAAAGTCTCTGCGACGTACACTCGTTCAGTTAATCTAGAAAGAGATTCACAGTTTGATAGTGCTGACCTAGGTTATATACCAACTTCAAGGGCCCTAAGAACGTTGGGGACAATATCTACAAGGTTTTCAAAAAAAGACCAACCAAGGGCGTGGTCTTTGGTTGGTCCCTATGGGTCTGGGAAGTCGTCATTTGCGCTGTTTTTGTCCCACTTACTGTCTACGCCAGAATCCAAGAAAGCTAGGGCAGCTCGAAATTTACTTGCGGGAAACGATCCTGAATTAGCCGAAGCGCTTCGAGTTGAGACCAAAGATACTGACGGCTATTTAGAGGTACTGATTTCTGGAACACCTGAGCGATTATCCCTAAGGTATCTTAGAGGCCTTCAAGACGGAATGACTGGTTATTGGTTGGGTCGAAAAGGTAAAAAGCCAGCTGTTATTGCGGATATGGATCGATATGCTAATGCAGGTGCAGTATCTGTATCTGAACTCATTGAAGTAACAAAATTATGCCAAGATGCCCTTAGTAAAGTCGGCTGTCCCGGCATGGTCATAGTATTTGATGAGTTTGGAAAATTTTTGGAGTATGAATCACGATTTCTTGGAGTAAATGACGTATTTCTTCTTCAAGCGCTTGCTGAGCATGCACATGCAGGTCATTCAACCAAAATTCTTTTACTTGTATTACTTCATCAATCTATTGAGCAGTATGCGAGAGGGGTGGGGGAGTCGCTTAAAAACGAGTGGGCAAAAATACAAGGTCGTTTTGAAGAAATACCCTTCCTTGAGTCTGCCGAGCAGACCTTGCGCGTTGTCAATGCAGCCATCACGCAAAAACCCTTTAATGTGGCCTCAGAAAAGTTAATTAATTCTAAAGTTGCTACGGCCATAGAGAGCCTATTTATAGAAGGCGTTATACCATCAAGTCTTAAGACGACTGAAGCAATGGGATTGTTCAGAGGCCTTTATCCGTTACATCCACTAAGTGCCATGATTCTGCCGCAGTTGTGTCAGTTAATTTCACAAAATGAACGCACACTTTTTAGTTATCTGGGAAGTCGAGAGGAAAGTGGCTTTAAAGATATGCTCAGTAGACTTTCAATCACAGGGTCTTTTATTACGCCCGATAATATTTTTGATTATTTCTTAGCAAATCAGCCCTCAGTGAATGGAGATTACTTAACGCAGCGCCGATGGGCAGAGTCAGTCTCAGTGATTGAGCGTATTAATGATGCGACAGCAATCGATATGGCAGTCCTCAAAACAGTTGGTTTAATCAATTTGTTGGGAAATCGAGGTAACATGAGAGCGTCTGAGCAGACGATTGCGGCTGTTTTTGGTGCTGAGGGAAAAACAGCTCTCGCTAAACTAACTAAGTTATCTGCTTTAGTGCACCGCAAGTTCAATAACGAGTACAGGGTCTGGCAGGGTAGTGACTTCGATTTAGAGGCTGAACTTCAAAATCAAATTAATCAACTAGGGCCGTTTTCTCTCGCTGAGAAAGTAACAGAAAATCAGTCGTTGCCGCCTTTAGTCGCGCGCAAGTACAGTATTGAAAATGGAGCAATGCGGTATTTCACATTAACCTTTGTTGATGCCCTTAACTTCATGAAGGTATCAGTTCAAAAGACACCACAAATATTCGTCTTTTTATCATCAGGCCAGGATGACCAGCGTATCTATCAAGAAAAGGCGCAAGCCCATCTTACTCAATTTGGTGTTGTGGCACACCATGATGGCGGCCAGTCGCTAAAAGCACTGGTTTCAGAACGTATTGCGCTTGAATCTATCGGTAGAAGCGCAAAGCAATTGTCTGAGGACCCTGTAGCAAAGAAAGAATTTGAGTCTCGATTAGCATCCATATCACAAGCTGAAATACGACATGTAACGCAGCTCATTGCGAATCCACAAAACAGTGTGTGGACATTTGAGGGCCAAAATATTCTCGTCAATAGCCGTAGAGAATTTCAGTCACGCCTATCTGAGATTCTTGAGAAAATTTACCATAAGGCCCCGATTGTCCACAATGAGCTCATTAATAGAGATAAACCATCTCCCCAGGCTTCAGGTGCCCGGAATAAATTGATGAGTTTGTTGCTGACTGATAGTGACAAGCCGGATCTGGGCATAGGAAAGTTCCCCCCAGAAAAAGCAATGTATCGCTCCGTGCTCAGGGAATCAAAAATTCACATAGAGGTCAATGGCCGTTGGAAGTTAAATAAGCCACCTAAAGGTAGTTCTCTTTTGCCAGCATGGGAAAGGGTAGAAGAGTTTTTTGCCTCTACTGACAATACTGCAAGGCCTTTTTCAGATGTTAATGCCGAACTAATAGCCGCACCATATGGCGTAAAGGCTGGTTTACTGCCGATACTTTGGCTGTCTGTTTATCTGGTAAATCAGCACGAGTTAGCACTTTATGAAGAACGGAAATATGTACCCGGGTTCAATCAAGAGCTGTTAGAACGGTTTGTTAAACGACCGGATCAATTTAGTGTCCAGCGATTTAGAATTGAAGGTTTAAATGGGTCTATATTTGATGAATACTGTGAAGTTATTAGTGGCGGGCAGAAGCCAAAGACTATTTTAGATATTGCAAAGCCACTGGCTAAATTTATGGGAGGGCTACCCGATTACACTCAAAAAACACGCAATGGTTTGTCAGATAAAGCTATTGCTTTCCGTGCCGCCTTTAATCTGTCTAAATCACCAGAAAATCTTATTTTTGAAGGGTTACCTAAGGCACTAGGTTATCAAAATTTGAGATCTAAAGAGGTCACTATAGAGGGTTTCTCGGAGGACCTTAAAGAGGTATTGCGAGAGCTTGGAGGCGCGCATACCAAATTACTTGAATTGCTAAAGAATCACTTTGCAGAGACTTTGGGTTTGACCCCTAAAGTGAGTCTTTCACAATTACGCGAGCGAAGTATGGGGAGATGTGCAGGGTTAGAGAATTACACCATCGATGCAATGGGCGTGAAGGGACTTTTGGTCAGGATTAACAGAAAAGGCGGTGATGATGGTCTTTGGTTCGAAAACATATTAATGTTTTTAGGCGCTAAGCCTACCCAAAAGTGGACAGATGCAGATTGGGATGAGGCTGAGTACAAACTTTCTCAGTTATCTAGGCGGCTAACAGATTTATTCAAATTAGCCGCTGAGGAGCGACGTTTTAGTGAGAAGACTGATGGTGATTTTGATGTTTATCTACTTAAGTCAATTAAAAAAGGTAGCGATTTTGTTGATGAAGTTGTCAGCATCGACCAGGCTACAAAAGCCCATGCAGAAAAACTGAAGGATTCATTGGAAACAGTGTTGAGTAATTCAGGAAAAACCAGCGAGATACAGTTAGCCGCGCTGGCTCAGGTGGTTGACGAGTTCTTGTCTGGTAAGCGAGACTCCGAATCAGGGAAAGAAAGTAAGAAATTGCATAAAGACAAGGATGCTACGGCATGAGTCATTTTACTGCTCTTGTTAATTCAGCAGATGAAAACGTTAGGCACGTGCTGGGTCTCTCTGGAGGTAAAGACAGTGCTGCGTTAGCAATTTTCATCAAAGACCAATACCCCAAGATACATGAAAAGGTTGAATACTTTTTTTCTGATACGGGCGCCGAGCTGCCTGAAGCTTATGAGTTTCTCGATAAGCTAGAAACTTACCTTGGTAAGCCAATCGTCCGGCTTGGAACGGGTCGCGAGTTCGACCATTGGCTAACTGTTCATAATGATATGCTGCCATCAGCTAGGGCTCGCTGGTGTACTCGGACGATGAAAATCAAACCATTTGAAAAATTTGTTGGCGATGACTCTGTCATTAGCTATGTAGGTATTCGTGCCGATGAAAACCGTGAAGGCTACATTAGCTCAAAAGATACAATTAAGGCAGTCTTTCCGTTTATCGACGACGGGTTGGTTAGAGATGATATTTTCAGAATGCTCGAAGACACGGTTGGTATTCCAGAATATTATAAGTGGCGGTCTCGATCCGGTTGTTATTTTTGCTTCTTCCAGCGGCAAGATGAATGGCTTGGACTTAAAGAGAACCACCCTAAACTTTTTGATAAGGCAAAACAGTATGAACTGCGGCAGCGCGAAAGATATGATCTAGATGTTGCCGATAAGCGCCTTATGGGTAATGGTAACTATACCTGGAGCCAAGGAGGTACCATAGAAGAAATTGCGGCTAAGGCCCTGAAGCGCCGCGAAGAGAAAGGCATTATTGCGTCATCAAATGATTTATCTTCAACACGGTGGCAGGATATTCTTAAACAACAAGATGACGATGATCCGGAAGATCAGGCGTGTCTGATCTGTAGTTTGTAGGATAATTTTATATGGAGCAAAACTTCCAGAAAATCTCATTTCCTAATGATCTTGAATATGCTTCTGATGGCAACTATCTTCCAATTGAGTTTTATCTCAGTGTTCTTCCCGCGAGTAAAGAAATTTATTTGAAACTTGGCTACTTTAGTTCTTCTGCAATAAATACACTCTCATATGGATTTGCGCAGTTCATCCATAATGGTGGACGAATAAAAATAATTTCTAACCATTATATGTACAACCAAGATAAAGAGTTGTTACAAAAAAATATTTCTGTGGAAGACGCAGCTAAGAAAGAACATCTGCTGTCGGATCTCGCTTGGATTAGCAATGAACTCAACAGTTCACAAAGACATTTTTTCAATTGCCTGAAGCTTCTTGTGAGTCTCGATAGACTCGAGCTAGTTCCTGTTATCCAAAAACCGGGAATGATGATGCACTACAAGCAGGGAGTATTTATAGATGCCAAAGGCAATAGTTTAAGTATGAATGGGAGTTGTAACTTTACAGCAAGTGGCCTTTTGGAAAACGCAGAGTCGATAACAGTTAGCAGGTCGTGGGGAGGAAATGTTGAAGCGATCAAAGTTGCTAATTTAAAAAAGAATATTCTCAAAATTTTAGATGGAAGTAGTGAGATACATGATTATTTAAATGCAGCAGATATTCTTGATGCTTTCTCCTCGATAGGTGAGGATAAAAAGATTGCAGACCTCTTGAATGACGAGAAAAATTTGATGGCGGAGGGTCTTGCTCATAGTAGTAAAAAGATACTTGAAAAATTTGAAGCTGAAATAAAAAGCCATATTATAGCCATTCAAGAGGAGCCAAGATTTCCCTACCCAAAGCCAAGAGATTATCAGGAAGAAGCATATCAGGAGTGGCTTAGGTCTAATAAGAAAGGGATCTTTGCAATGGCAACTGGTACAGGAAAGACCCTGACTGCGCTCAATTGCCTTCTTAACGAGTTTAAAGAGAGTGGAAGTTACCAAGCGGTCGTTTTAGTACCAACTTCTGCTTTATTGGAACAGTGGTACAGAGAAATTGGTGATTTTAATTTTAAATCACTTCTCAGAGCCTCTTCTGATTACTCGTGGAATCAGCCGATTGATTATTTGAATGCCCAATTGGCTTTTGATAAGTCTATTTCTTTTATCATAATTACCACTTATGACACATTTGCTAGTCCAAAGTTTCAACAAAAAACTAAAAACTTTCCTGATACTACTTTGTTGATTGCTGATGAAGCTCATAATATTGGTAGGCCCAAAGTAAAAAAATTATTACCAACTATTAACTACTCTAAAAGAATAGCACTATCAGCTACCCCAAATCGCAGATTTGATCCAGAGGGAAATGAGTTAATAGAAGAGTTTTTTAATTCAAAAGAACCTTACACGTATTCATTTTCTATGGAACGGGCAATTAAAGAAAAAATATTATGCCCCTATTTTTATTATCCCCATGTTGTTTATCTCAGCCAGGATGAAATGGTTGGTTATGTTGAGATTAGTAAAAAGATTGCTCGTTTATACGACCCAGTTGCGGGTTCGCATAGAAATCCAGCTATGGCCAAAAAGTTAATGCAAGATCGGTCGCAAATTATTCATAAGGCGGAGGGGAAGTTTGGAGTTTTCCAAACGATTATTAATTCGCTTGTCACTGAGCGCGGTAATCTATCATATTCGTTTGTATATGTCCCAGAGGGCGTTGATAGTCAAGGGAACAATTTCCTTAAGCAGTATTTAGGATTTGTTGAAAAAAAGTTCCCTAGTGTTTTATCTCACCACTATACAGGCAAAACAGATAACCGATCACAGGTTATGGCGGCATTTGAGAGTGGGAATATTGAATGCCTTTTTTCTATGAAATGCTTAGACGAGGGAGTAGATGTGCCGAGAGCGGAAATAGCATTATTTTGCTCTAGCACGGGAAATCCACGGCAATTTATACAAAGAAGAGGAAGAGTTCTGCGAAAGCATGAGGAAAAGGATTCCGCTATTATCCATGACTTAATTGTACTTCCAGTTTCATCGGGAGAGGAAGGTTCCTTTAAATCTGAAAAGAAGTTGATTAAGGATGAACTGACAAGGGTGATTTACTTTAGCTCGCTTGCGAGAAATTACTACGATTGCATGGGAAAGTTTAAAGACGTTGCGGAATTCTACGAACTAAATTTGTTCGCGTTGCAAAGTGAATTAGAGGAAAAAGATAGTGGCAAATAGAAATGAGATCTTAAAAAATTTTACAAATAACGAAAAGCTATATGAGTTAAGTGATGTCTCACCTGAATCATTGAATGATATTAGTTTTAATCCAGATCCTGCTGGTGATGTGCTGGTCGAGTCACTTAAGAAGTTAATCTTTTCATATTGTAAGGGTGAGGCGAAAATAACTGTTATTAAAAATATTAATATAGAAATCGAAAAGAATTTATAGGCCTTAACAATGATTATTAATTATATCTCAATGCTAAATTTTCAATGCTTTTATGGTAATCACGAATCAAATACGGTTGCTTTTTCAGACGGAATAAATGTAATTATTGGGGATAATGGGCACGGTAAGTCTAAATTATGGAATGCTTTTTATTGGGCCCTTTACGATCAGATATTTGATTCAGACAGGGAACGGTTTGTAACCACTCGCCAAAGCGGAGAAAGTATTTTCTCAGATAGAGCTAAAAAAGAATGCGCCGTTGAAGAGTTTGTGAAAGCAGAAATCAAATTGGAAGTGGTGGATAGCCAGGGCGTTCGTTTTGAAATATATCGGATGTTAAAAGCGAAGAAATTAGATGATCATAATTGGGAGGTTGCGCCAACTTCAAGCATACTTATTCGGCGCTATAAGGTGACTCAGTGGCAAAAAGTCAATGAATCAGAGTATCGCTCAATACTTGAGCGAGTTCTTCCAGGGCATTTGAAGCCATATATGTGGTTTCAGGGCGAACAGGTCAACAGCCTAATGGATTTTCAAAATCAAACATCATTGACACAGGCAATTCAACTTCTATCTGACATAACTAATTATGATGATTTAGTAGATATCACTCGTGATGGAAAAGAAAAATCGGCCAAAGAGCTCAGGATTGAACAGAAGAGGCTTAGTAGCGATTCATCAAAATCTGAGGCTATTGAGCGTCAAGTAACAAACAAACAGAAAGACCTCGAGGAAGAAGAGAGGGATAGGGAGTCAAACACAAGAAATAAAGAGGAGGCTGAAATTGGGTTTGATGGCCTCATAAATAGTATGTCCGACGCACAGAAGCGCGCGGAGAACAAGGCTAATCTAGATAGTTTGACGAACAAACGTGACGCAAATAGCCAGCAGTTAGATTCAAAAATTCAAGCGTTAAATAAAAAGCTCTTTTCATCACATTGGGTTTTAAAAGATTGTGAACCCTCTATTACGGATTTTTCAGGCAAATATGATAAATTTCTTGAGCATCATTACCAAAAGGCTGCTCTGGATAAAATTGCTGAGAGTCAGCTACCCGTTGACGTCCCTCAGCCAATTTTTGTTAATAAAATGCTAGCCGATGAGGCTTGTTTTGTATGTGGCCATCTTGCTCCTAAGGGTTCTGATGAATATAAGCATATCAGTGGGTTGTTAGACAGAAAAATACAGTCGAGTACCACCTTTAAAAATGATTGCTCCTCCTTATTTAAAAAACTTTATGACAATACAACTGAATACAAAAATGTAATTTCAGGAATCGGCTCATCAATTTCAGAAGAATTTAGTTCGATAACAAAATTGCGAAATGAGATATCTTCAGACAATAAATCTATTGAGGATATTAATAAGTCATTCGGAGAGCTTGTTGAGAAAGATCAATCAGAAAATATAATCAAAGAATTCCGTAAGCATAAAAAAAATATAGAAGACTTTACAGATGCGATAAATGTAAACAACATAAAGATTAATCGAATTACTGACGAATTGGAGGGATTAAAAACGCAAACAAAGAAGTTAGTTGTTGGATCCCCTAATAAGGCTGTTGAAGCTGCTGCTGAGATATTTAATAAACTTTCTGTACTAGCATTGTCCACAAGAGGTCTTGTGTTTAGCAATTTAGTGAAAGATCTTGAAAAAAGTGCGAATGATATTTATCAGAGTATGACTGAGAGAAATAAATCTGTTATTGGCCGGTTAAATTTAAGAATAATGGATTCTAAAACTTGTTTTCCAGAAATTGTCGATAGTGATGGTAATAGCTTAGCCGGATCAAATGATTCTAATATTCGATTAGTAAAGCTTGCATTAATGATGGCTGTTTTGAAGTCAACGTCAACATGGAGCCAAAACTATTGTCTAGTTTCAGATGCACCCACATCTAAGATGTCTAGGAATTACGCTGAGGGGTTTTATGAAGCCCTCGGCAAAAATTTCCGGCAAAGTATAGTCATTACCTTCGATTTCGTGACAGAAACTAAGAAGAGTGATATCAAAATTAACAATCTAGGTAAGGTTTACAAACTGAACTCTGTTATTCCAGATGGGGATCGAACGAAGAGAGATGATCTATATACTGAGATAAAGGAGTTAGATCTATGAATATGGTTGAAAAAAAAATATATAGTATTAGTCCTGGATATCTACCAAATTTTAAATCGATGTTCAAAAAGTATGTTCAGTTTGGTGGTGGTGCTGACTCTCAACGATATGTAAAAGGTAGATATTTTTCTAATGTATACGAAATGTATGTGTTTGCTTTCTTTTTGGGACTTAAAAAAGAGACGCCCTTTGAGATCACTGATGACGATACATTAGTTAAGTTTTGGGAAATTGAAAACTGGAAGCCACAAGAAATCAGGGATCACCTAATAGCATCTAGTATCGCTAGAACAGATATAGATTTGTTTAGCCTCCAAGATTTAGATGAACGAGAGCTTACAGCTGAGATTGGGAAGCTAAAAAATACAATTGAGAAATATGCTAATGGAGGATTGAAGATTATTGCAGCATTGATTGAAGAGGATCCTGATAACGCTGAGCAAGATACTTTCTTTATAAAAATGTTGTCGTAGTTTCGAACTATAGTGGCCTTAAAAGTAGGTAACGGGCAGAATGTGATACGTATCCTGAGGGCTTAGGGCTTAGAGCTTAGGCCTGAGTGCTTCGCGTTCATCGTGCTCTGAGTTGGTTAAATCTTACCGAGCAATGTTCCGACGACTTTGGGTGTTCAATTTGCATATATATTTCTGCAGTCAAGCAGAGGTGGTCAGGAAATTGCCCTAACAACTTAAGTGCTATAATCAAAAGCCAGTGAAAAATTACAGGCGATCTAGCAGTGCATTGATCAGTAAACTTTGATCTATCTAAAAATATTTTTGTTGAGTAAAGGTTGTGGTTGATACTTCTCACTATAATCAAAAAAGTCTATGTCTTGCTCTCGCATCTTTACCTTAATGCGCTCAGTCAGGCATGGTATTGGTTTTTTCCAGTCATCATAGCCCATAAAGCTCACTTTGCCTGAGCGGATGTGGGCTTTAATTAATTGTATGTCCTCTAGGTCTCCATAAAGCTGCGTTGCGCACCCTATGTATATGCGCAGTAAAGAAGGCACCTCATCTAGCCGGTCTTTGTGGAAGGTATAGCTATGCCCACTGATCATTTCTCCACATCGAAGAGTTGCATAGGCCTCCTCGCATATGTCCTGAATAACGGCTGGGTCGCCCACAGAAAAGAGTGCCTCATTTGCGCTTTCTAAGGCGGCATTGTATGAGGGATAGAAGGCCTTAATATCGCGTTTTAGTCCATCAGGCACCTGAGCTTGAGTTTTTCGTTTTTCAAAAAGCCCTAGTGCAAAATAGACCTGCAAGTCTTGTTTGCGTTTGTCTTCAGCCTCACACATTAGTTCTTCACCAAAATGGTCAACTAACAATTCGTAGGCTTTGTTGTGAGAGCTTGCCACACGTCGTATTTGGTTTGAATATTCGAACTCACTATTGGCGGGTATGCGGCCTATTTCGAGGCAGGTATTCCAGAAGTCGATAAACAGTTCACTATGCTTTTCAATTAAATCCTTTTTAAGAACTGGTTGCCTCTCTGTTATCTGTCGCTGTGTCTTTTGTCGCCAGTCTCGTTTGACGTGTTGACGCTCAACTAGGAAGTTTTGTTCTTCAAGTTTGTCCTTGAAAATGATAAAAATTCCTTGACCGGCTGCGATTGCATTTTCTTCGAGTGCACTCTCTATGTAATATCGAAACTCTCCTTGGCTATAATATCGTTGAAACGTGTTCCTGCTTGTGATGACCCCATCTTTATATTGTTGAAATTGGTTGATTGTTGATTCGCCTGCTACCATCACTGAGACCACCATCAACTTGTCTGCGTATTCCCATGCGCGTCTTAGGGTCTCATCG
>ERZ807291.6916-NODE-6916-length-13453-cov-81.485595_pt1 | contig 13453 bp, 17 predicted proteins | sample MGYA00521257_ERZ807291 | MGnify/ENA primary metagenome ERZ807291 (study PRJEB31413, sample SAMN03169783) | marine metagenome | biome: Marine; feature: Water; material: Subsurface seawater | place: North Sea | collected 2011-04-28 | depth 1 m m ...
GCAGCGTCAGAAGCAGCAGCGTCAGAAGCAGCAGCGTCAGAAGCAGCAGCGTCAGCATCAGAGACAAAGGTCGGAAACAAAGTCCCCATTCCTGCGCCTGTTTTAGGATCAAAGTTAGGGATTTCTAATCCTGTGTCTGGGTCGTACCACTTCCCTGCTGGCAAGTTATCCCAAGCGGTGTTAATCCTTTCTGTTAAACCTGCTGTGCCTCCAATGCTGCTTGTGTTTTTATTAACAATATCGCTAATCATTCCAGTGATAGCGTCAAAATTAAAGGCGTCTTCTTGTCCGGGCAAATAAGAAGCAACGCCACCGAACGTTTCGCTTTGTCCGTATATGTCAGCCATTGGATCGTTAATGTCTGAAAAAATACCCATAATAATTCCTTAGGCGCAAAGCGCTGCTAGTGTTTAATCTTTACTTAGATCGTCTAAATAGTCCCACGGTATTAAAGAGAGTAACAACACTAGAAACAATATCATGAGCCACAGGCTGCAGCTTATCAAACTCAGCATCAATGTCATCAGCCTTTTCAATTGCTGCTTTGAGCATGACATCAAATGCCATAAGTTTTTCTTTGCCTGCTCCATCATCAGGAATTGTCTCCTCGATTAGTTTGACTATATCGACTACCATATTCCATAGACGCTTAACCCAACCTAAGTATTCAAACAAACTCATAAGTCACACTCCACTGTTAATAAAATGGCTTCAACGCCATATATGTTAGGTACTACATTAATCCAATGAGGATTCACCATTACTGGTTTGACTCCTACGCTACACCCCGACCTTTTCAGATGTTGATAGTGTGAGCAGCCAGTTAACAGCAGCAAGAACACCAACAGCAACAGAGTCAACGGTTTGCTCGTCCACTGGTAGCGCATATCCAAAAGCCTCTGCAGTCTGTATAGCAGCCCAGATAGCTCCTGTGAGCGCTGTAGCGGTTATCTGACGACTTTTCCACTTAGCAGGGTCAGAGACTGCTTTTCCTTTCTGTACTAAGCTAAATGCTGCTTTTACTTTAGTAAACACAAAACACTCCAAATGTCAAGTAGTATATCACGCTTTACTCTATTTAGCAAGACTTGTCAACTTCTTTTTTAGATAAAACAGTTAACGTTGGCTTAATTTCTTCTTCAGGCTCAGTCATAAAGTAGTACAGCTCTAGTAGTTCTTCTACGCTGTAGTTACCTGCAGTAGCCCTGACTAGCTCAAGCATTAACACTTGCTTAGCCTCAGTCAGCGTCATTAGTACGTGCCACCGTCAACAGTCGATAAGGCAATAGTGCCTGTAGCGGTTAGTCCATCAAATGTAGCAGTGCCTGTAAACGTAGGAGACTCTAAGTTAGACTTAGTTGCCACAGCTACTTGAATAGCGTCAAACTCAGCACCAACTTCAACACCTTTAATCACCTTAGCAGGGTTACCACTAACAAGAGCGTCTTTAGCTGCAAAGTTAGTTAGCTTAGTGTAGTTACTCATTAAACAATCCTTCCTAATAATGCGTGAATGTTAAGCTCTTGTATTGCGATAGTTTTGCCTTCTACAGTCGTCTCAACACCAACAGCGACTACAGTGCCTTGTCCGCTAGCGTTGATCTTCTGACGATTGATAAGCGCTATAGACGACGAATACTCAGCCTCTGTGTTGAATTCTGAGATGTTATACTGACCTGCGTTAGACTTAGGTAGTGTGTAGGCTTGCTTAGTGTAAGCACCTGAATAGTCGTAAGCCCAGTTCAACACCACTGTTGCTTCTGCACCGTCAAACGTAGTCAAGTTAATCTTCTTTAAGAACTTCAGGTTAGACGTGCTGCCAAAGCTCAACGGATGGCTAAAATAACTCAACTGATAGCCTGTAGCGTTATCAGTAAAGCCTGTATACTCTGCAATGCCGTCTAACACACCAATGTACAGCTTTTCTGTTGATGTCTCAGCAAAGCATAATGGATTCATGTGCGACCACGTTGTAGCTCTATAACTGCCGTCCTGCAAAGGAAAGCGTGTGTCAAACGCGTATACAACACCAAGCTCAGGGAAGTTAAGCAACACAAACGCCTGTCGTGGCGAGTAGTGCATCTTAATGTTGCCAGTCTCTGATGCAAACAAAGACTTAATATCGTTGTTAACGTTCTTAGACACGTCACCAATAGGCGCTGACTTCTCTTGTATCGTTCTAGACAGGCTACGTACACCAGAGTCGTCTAAGAAGATGATGTCTCTGCCTGTGCTGACTACAGCGTCTCTGTTGACACAACCTATGTTAGAGATAGTGTCAGACAGCGCCATTGTTGCAGGGCTATCAGCACCTGAGTAAACAATGATAGAGTTGCGTCCAAAGATGATTAGGAAGCCGTTATGAGCCGCTAGAGCGACGATAGTGTCATACCCTGTAGGCCATACCTTAGTGATGTCAATAGAGCCTGAAGAGCCTCCTGACCAACCTGAGCCGTTAAGCAAGTCTGACCAGTAAATAGTAGACTTGTTGTTAGCTAGATCAGCTACCCACAGACGACCAAACGCACCTATAGCGATGTGTCCCTGTGGAGGCGTACCTGACGCAGAAGCGTGTGCAGACATTGCTGTAACGCTGCCTGTAGCGTCTGAGTACACTAGAGGCTCGTGTCCACGTTGGAACATATACATATTGTTGTTGAACGGTACAAACTTCCAGTTGTTGTCTGTGATAGTGTACGCTGCAGGCGTCACGTCAGTCATTGTTGTTGTGCCTGAGAAGATCAGGTTATTGCCTGCAGAGAAGAATGTAACGTCACCGTCATCAGCAACAAACTCACCCATAGACTCAACACCGTCTGAAGAGCCTAACAAGTCGTTACCGTTTAATATGCTATAACCCTTACGAGCCGCTATTCTGCCTTCTTTGTCAATGACGCAGTTATCCGCTACAGCAGCAAAGGTAGGCTCTTGTGACAACGGCGCATCTTGCGTGTTAATGCCTGCAAATCCTGGCGCAGTGATAGTAATGCTTTGTAGTTGTTGAGCCATTTAAGTTCCTTAGACAGCGACGTAGGTAGTGTCTTCACCGTACTTGTTAGCGTCAAACGCAACAGCGTCAGATAACACAGTGTCAGCAATAGCAAACTGCTCTGCTGCAGACTGACCACCTGTTTCGCCTCTTTCACGCAACGCCATACCCAATGCTAGCTGTAGCACAGGATTGTGCGGCACTTTAAGTCTTGTAGCATCAGCTGTTAAATCAGCCTGTCGTACAAACGAGTCAAAGTACAGCTCGTAAATGCCGTTAGGCTGTGGATACACTTGTACAGTGATGTCGCCGTTGCTGTCAGTGCCGCTAAAAGCAAACTCAGAAGGCGTACCAGAGACAGGCTCGCCAATCTTGTAGTAGTTGTTCATGTATGTTCTGTTACGACTGCGTAGACGCAGCTTACTTGTAACGTTCATTGCTTCTCTGACTTCAACGTCCTGTCCAGAGCCTATAAGAGCGTATGTAGACGTTCCATTAACTGTGTCAAACTCAATAGCTGTACGCAGCGCTGACCAACTGTGTGAGTCTTCTACGATCTGTTTAGCATCGTTGACAAAGTCACCAATTAAGGCTGAGTAGCTCGTCTCTGCAACAGTCTCTACTTCATTCTCACGTAGTCGTCGCAGCACACTATTGACTAATTGTAAATAGGTCATCTTAGTTTCCTATGTATGTAAAGACAGCGCTTATGCCTGCAACAATAACTACCCAGATCAGACGCTCCATTGTTCTAGCGCTAGCCATGTTTTCAGCTAAGACATCCATCTTATTCTCTATAGCGTCCACTTTAGTCTCTATATGGGACTGCCGATTAAACACAGTGACAAGTCTTTCTTCAACACGCGCCAGTGACACGATAGCTTCTTGGAGTGTGTCAATCTTCTTCTCTACTCTGCTTAATCGGTCTTCCATTGTTGTTCCTTTAGTCTTCTTTCGTTATCTCAGACTTATCATTCAACTTGGGGGTCGTCATTGTTTAGGTTATGGCTTTGTAGGCCAATCGAATGTGTGCGGGAATCCTTCTTGCGAAGTAATATCTCGAAGATCTTGACGATATGTAGCCCACTCAGCTGGCAAAACTAAATCACTACTAGCTCGCCAGTCTGTTTGCTGCAAAAGTGCGTCTCTATGCTGTCTTGCTGCTGCTCTTGATTGAACGTCATGCTCTGCTTGCTCTTCGTTGGTCATTGTCAAGATAGTCCAATCTTGAACCCACGCTCCATTAACTTGTGTTGCTGTAGTATTTAACTCTACTTTCTGAATCGCAGAATCATAATTTGGAATTTCTTGTTGAATTACCAAATCAACATTAAGAGCATCTAAAACGCTATCACTCCACTGAGAAGGAAGCGACATAGTTGCTTCTCTTTTTAGTTGCAAACGGTTCTTTAGTTCGCCGGTTGTTCTGTCTCGGTAAATTGACATGATAAATCCTATGTGACTATTGATGTGGCCGAATTAAAGCCTGTCCAAGTTGTGTATGGAGTGCCAAGATTTGCTAACTGTGTAAAGGACGGGCTGCTTATAGAAGAACTTAAATCCCAATTGCCAATGCCCCAACTAGTGCTAGACGGTATTCTTGAGCCGTATGCAAACTTTTCAACTTCATCAAAAGACAAAGCATACTGTCTTTCGTTTCCTGTTCCTGTATAAACTTTTGACGGAGAAGACGGAGTAGAAACATCCCAAATCTGTAGCTCGTTACTTGTTCCGACAATAACAGCGTCTAAACCTTTTGCGACTGTCATTGAAAACGGAGTTGCTCCGACGTTAATTGTATAACTTTTAACCCATCCCGATCCGCTTTGCGTTAAGCCAAATACTTTTTGATCATAATAAGCCTTTATCCATAATATCTGCGACTCTGCATCCCATCCAATTCCGACTTGATCACCATTATAAATATCTACGGCATTTTGCGAATCAAGACTCATGCTTGAAGGATTGGAAACATCGAAAGTAGCTAAACAATTATCAGTTGCGCTAGAGGTATAGCTTTGAAGAATCACAAGACGGGTGTTATCGTCTACTAATGTTGCGTTAAATACTTGACTTGGCGTAAATGTTAAACTAAGTGATAATGTGCCAAGAGATGTTCCATCAGTTGAATCAATAGCATTTAACGTATTGTTGCTAGATATATAATAAAGAATTTTATTTTCATGATCGTGCGTTAAAGCCTTAACCGATGCAACATTTTTTGACCACAAAATATTCATTGAGCCTTCTATATCTACAGCAGAAATTTTAGCGCCTTGTGCTGAGTTACAAAAAACAACATGACTTTCAGGGTCGCCTGCAAGTCCCCACATGTAAAGATTGAAACGACCATTACCTAAATTCTTGTAGCCGTGCATTGACATTGTTGGTCTAGCAGAAACATCTGCAACACTAATATACAAATCATAATAATTTGAAGCTCCGCTCGCCGTGTTTTGAGGAAAAGCGAGGTAATTGTATTCATAACCACCGACCACATTGCCTGCCGCTGCTTGCAATAATTTATTTGCTGTACTCATTAGCCCATCGCCTGTCCGGCAGTAAAGCCGTAGTAATTAGTGCCACCGTCATAAGTGACGAAAACAAAAACATCTACTCCGCCGGAGGTGGCAGTTAATGTTGGCGCTGTAGCAGCCGTCCAATCTACACTAGAAGGCCATGTTATAACTCTAGCAGTCGAGTCTTGAGTAACCTTTAATGAAAACGCGCTTACTTTTCCCGATGCGGCAGAATTAGAAAACGTGTAAGTAACATTTTCTGTGAGCGTATGGGTAAAATTATCGCCATCTCTTAGGTTAAGAGTTGCTGCATTAGAGCTTGATGTGATTGCTGTTGATTGTTCGATTTTACCGTTATCAAAAGTCACCACGCCGTTAGCGTCTGCTGTAACTGCCTTCGATGCCTCAGTAGTGCCAAGAGTTGTTATGTCTAAATAGTTCAACTCCGCAGTTGTAGAAGTGATCCCGTCAAGAGTATTTATATCGGCAGCAGTTGCGGTCAGGTCAGAAATTTGGCTTACAGTGACTGACGTCGCTGTAGGCGCTACAGCAGCCCAAGAAGAGCCTGTGTAAACCTTCATCGCATCTGACGTAGTGTTGAAATATAACGCACCCGTTAAAAGAGCGTTGCCGTCATTGTCCAAGGTAGGGTCAGACGCTTTGTCGCCAAGGTAACGGTCATCAAAGTTATCATAGGTAGTTGCTGCTGCTGCGGCTGAGCTAGCTGCTGCTGTCTCTGAGTTACCTGCGTTAGTCTCTGATGTTGCGGCGTTGCTTGCCGATGTAGAGGCGTTACTAGCTGATGTGGCTGCTGCTGCGGCTGAGTCTGCTGCTGAAGTGGCTGAGCCTAAAATAGAATCTGTGTAGGCTTTAGTCGCTGCATCCTGAGCTAACGTAGGGTCGCCAACACCAGTAATCTTGTTAGTCCCCATAGCAATAGCACCAGACATAGTGCCGCCAGTGAGGTTGAGCTTTAGTGCGTCTGCTGTGTCAACATACGTTTTAGTAGCTGCGTCCTGTGCAGCCGTAGGATTACCAAGTCCAGTAATCTTTGACGTACTCATTGCTATCGCACCAGTCATCGTACCACCCGCTAGAGGTAGCTTAGTGGCTAGTGCTGTTGTAACTGTACCTGCGAAGTTAGCGTCATCACCTAATGCGGCGGCTAGTTCGTTAAGAGTGTCTAACGCGGCAGGAGCAGAATCTATGACTGCTGCGACTGTAGAGTCTACATAGCCTTTGTTAGCTGCGTCTGAGTCTGCTGTAGGTGTGGTGACGTTTGTTAGTTTAGTATTGGTGAAGTCAGCAGTACCATTAACGACTAAATCGTTCAGCGTTGTAGTACCAGAAGACGCTGTGACGTTACCTGTGACATTGCCTGTTAGGTCGCCAGTTACATTACCAGTGACGTTGCCAGTTAAGTTACCAGTGACATTGCCCGTCAGACCGCCTACAAAGCCAGTAGTGGCTGTTACTGTCGTACCCCTTACTGTTGATGGGGTAGTCGCACCAATGGGCGTAGAGTTGATTGTACCGCCTGTGATGACTGCATTGCTAGATGCAAAAGTACCGTTGGCTGTTAGAGTGCCGGTAACGGTAGCTGTAGCTGTAGTGACAGTAGACGGATTAGTACCGAGTTCTACAATCTGTGTAGACGCATTCTCTGTGAAGATTCGTTTGTCTGTGACGTTGACAGCGAGTTCGCCCTGAACCAAGTCACTCGTAGTCGGGACGGCAGAGGCTGTAGAGCTGTTCTTGGTTACTATGACTGTCATTTTAGTTTCCTGTTAGTTACCACTTTTCTTTGTTAGCCCAATAAGCTGCTGAGGTCTTACCTTTTGCTATGTTCTTAGCGTGCCTAGCCTTAAAGGATTTGCGTCGAGCTTTCTCTGACGCTGTTGTGGGATTCTTTCCTGCACCTGAGACACCTTGTTGACCGAACCGAATCGTCTTAACGGTGTCGCCTTCTTTAGCCAATACAACGTGGCTCTTTGTAGGATGGTTAGGGGTACGTTTGGGCTTGTTATACCCACTTACGCCTAACTTGGTCATTCTTGGGTCTTTTTTACTCATAAAGAAAAGAGGAGACAGCTCCGTAGAACTGCCTCCCCACTCCTATTTAGGCGTTAACGTTAAGTACAAAGCCTGACTCAGGACGCAATACTTTTACGCCGTAGAGCTGATCCGCAGTGTACAGGTTAGCAAGGAACTCTTGCTTGTACTGTGTCTGCGAACGAACACCCATTTGCTCTGCCAACACAAAGGTGTCTTTGTGGAGAAGCAGTGCAGCTTTGAGGTCGTTAGTGTTTGCTGTGTTATCAGCAGCTGCCTCAGAAACAGCGCAGTTGGTAGAAACAAATACGTCAATGCCGTATAGGTTACCAATCTTGCCGTTCTGTACAGGTGCGCCGCTGACAAAGTCAGAAGACACATAGCGGTCGATGCCCATAATTGCGTTACGCAGCGAAGGCGGAATAACGAAACAACGGTTGTCGAAAGGTACGTCAGCGTCGTCCATCTTCTGGATCAAAGCTCGGAAGCCTGCATCAGTGAACACGTCAGCAGCTGTTACTGTGTCTGCAGCGTACTGGGTAAGGCCAGTAGACGCATCAACGTAGTAAGAGTTAGTGTTAGTGTAGTCACCTGCAGCGTCACCCAAGTTAACAGCCAAACCGTGAAGGTCGCTATCAACCTGACGAGCTAGAGCATAACCTGCATCTTGAGTATAGAACTGACGGAGGCTAGTAAGCGCCTGCGTAGCAGTAATGTCTTCGATGAGACGTGAGTACTCAAAGTGCTTGTCGATGAGAACTGCTACGTTCTCTTCAGTGTCGCTCTGGATGCTAACAGCAGTGCCTGCAGCCTTAGCAGTGGCAGTACCACGTACAGGAGCAGGAATGTTGATAGTATCGCCTTTCTTGCCAGTCATACCCATCTTCTTGACTAGGTTGGCAAGCACAAGGCTCTTCTCGTACTGCGCGCGTACTTCGTCACTCCAGATTTCTGGGATAAACGTTGCCGCAGTAGTGTTATTAACCGAACCACCCATGTTAGGGTATACTGATTTTGTTATAGCCATCTTATTTCTTCCTTAAAGTTATGTAATCATTTAACACGCCCCTCTTGATATGCTTGCATAATCTCTTCGGACATAGCAGCGTAACGGTCAGGGTTGTCTTTCATTAGCTTAATAATGTCTGCACGTCGAAAGATTTTCCTACTGTTAGTCTCTGATGTACCTGATGCACCACCAGTAGAGGCGCTTCTAAGTGAAGCAGTCCTACTAGATTTCTCAGCGTTAACGGTCTGTCCAATAAGGCTCTGACGGTCTTTCCACAGGCTGAATATCTCATCAGCTGCTTCATAGTCAAAGTTCCTATCAGCCTGACGCAATAGATTAGTCCTAAACTGACTATCACCAACCCAACTAACAAAGTTCTGGTCAGCAAGTATGTCAGCCATGTCAGGATGCTTTTCTTTAAGCATTGACTGAGCAGTGGACTTCTTCATGTTCAATGAAGCCTTTTGAGCCTCTTGAACAGCAGGATGTTTATCTATCGCTTTCTGTATCGCCTTTTCAGGGTCAGAGAAGTAATCAATCTCCTCGTCTACAGTCTCTTCTTGCTTATTGGATTGTGACATAACAAATTCGTCAACAACCTTACGCAGTTCCCCAACTTCTCCACTTTGACGACCAAGCATACGCTCAGCCTCTTGGTGCATACGGACAAGGTCAGCAGCTGATTTGCCTCTGTACTTGTCTGGGACGTCTTCTTCAGTAGGTTGCTCTTGCGAGTCTACTTCGTCTAACTCTGCCGTGTTGTCTTCGTCTTCTAGTCGTCCTTCTTCTTCCGTATCTATCAGTGTAGCCATTATTAAACTCCGTGATTAATATCATTATGGAGATTGATGGTCATGTAAGGCTCTTACGAGTTCTCCTTACTTCGTTCGCGTTTAATCTGATCTTGTCTGTTCTTAGCCCACTTCATAGTCGCACCCGGCCAATGACCGGATATGGGGTCTAAAGTACACTGAACAGCACTGACCATCCTAGACGCTGTTTTATCGCAGGAGGAGCAATCTGTTTCCCTAACCTCTTCGTCAATGAAGCGCTCCGTGACGTGTTGGTCTGGGCAGATAAACTCAAAGATACGTCTAGTCATCCTGCGAGTCCTCTTTCAGGACATCTAAAGTTGAGTCAACCGTGTGTGGCAGATTCATTATTAGATTTGCTATGTTTAGCTGTCCCTTCTTGTAAAAGAGTTCATCGGAGTTTTTTACAGCTTCGATGCTCCCTATTGCCTCTACTAAGTCGGATAGTTCTTTTTCTACGTTCTTCCATCCGTCTGTCATGAGCATCTCTTGGATTTGCTCGTAATGCTTTATATCTGCCTCATTCATATTGTTTATCCTCCTTAGGACAATAATGCTTGACTTCTTATGGCTTATGTGCTATAGCGCTGGACTATACCACAAAACAGTCCAAATGTCAAGTCTTTTTTGAGCTTTCTTTCTTTGCAGGAGCAGCCGCTTGTGCAGCCTCTAGAGCTGCAATGCGCTTGTCCAGACGTGCGTAGGCAGCGTTAATCTGCTCTACCACACTCTCCAACTCTTTATTGCTGACCATTTTTCATGTTCTCCTTTGCTACTTCCAAGCCTAGCTTCTTCTCATCAAGAGCAAGATTGGCTAGTTTCATACGCTTCTCAAAGTCTTTATCACTCTCAGAAGCTGTCTGGGATGACGCTACAGCCTTAATACGAGCTGTTTCAAGCTCTACAGGGACGCCTCTAGCCTCTAGCGCTATCTTCTGCGCTCTAGCGTTAGACTCTGCTGCCTGAGCGTTCAGAGCCGATGTTTGGCTATTCTTAAAGGCTCTGTCTTCCTCTGCTAACGCCTGCTGCATCTGCTGCTGCTCTGGGTTAGGCTGCTGAGCCTGTATCATTGTCTGTATCAAGTCTTCACGGTTAGTGATGTTCATGTTGTCAATAACAGACTGCATGATAATTGGGTATACAGGGCTGTCTTGTGGCATAGTCTGTAGCAGCTGTACTAGCTGAGCTACTTCGTACTCACGAGCAACAATACCCAGTGTGCTTGTAGCAATAAACTTATAGTCGTTAACAGGGAATAGCTCAGGCTCGAACTGCATATAACGCCAAGCAGCCTTCTCAACGAAAGGCATCAAGAACGACTCTTGGAAGTTCACTAGCGTACGCTTCTGACGCTTGATGATGCCGCCCAAGCTCATAGAGCTGCCTGCAGACGTTGTACCGCCACCGTTCATTGCTTGCTGCGCTGTGTCAACACTGCCTGTAGCAGCCTGCACCATGCGCTGTAGCGAGTCAGCCTGTGCAAACGTAATCTGGCTAACCTGACCGAAGTTAAACGGATGCAGCACCTCACGAGGGTCGCCGTTAGTCAATAGCAGCTTGCCTGCCTTAACCTCTGGCTTAGAGCCTCTAGGCATCCTTGTAGCGTCCATAGCAAGCATTGGGTGTACAGTGAGGGCTAGAGCGTCAATCCTTGCTCTAAGCTCTGCATCAAGCGCTTTCTGGCTGTTAAAGCCCTTCTCGCACACACCCATGCCCCAGAAGCGACTTGGCACAACATCCCACGGGAATGCTACGATAGGTCGGTCTTCCATCATGTAAGGTGATGCTTCAGCCTTTAGCAGCGTACCGCCATTAGCAATAACGACAATAGCCTCTACGTAGTAGCTGTCTCTGCCTTCATCGTCTTCGTCGCTGTCGAAGTTAACCATTTCGTCATCAGCGTCAAAGGCATTCTCAAGCAGCTTACGTGGCACTAAGCCGTAATACTTTGTTAACCTAACCTTGTCCTCTGGCTGCTGCCAAAGCTCTTCGTCAGGCTCTAAGTCCAAGTCAGGCGCTGCACGTCCAACATAAACCTTTCTGTAAACACCTTCTTCCTGCAGCTGCTCTACCAAGTGTGACGAGACAAACTCATCAACAGCAACACCAACAGCTGTGTCGATGCTAGTGGCTACAGGGTCAATAAGGAAGTTGTGGGGTTGAATAGGACGTAGCTTAACGACGGTGCGGTCACGGATGTTAACACCCACGGCAGTCATAGCACCGTCCATCACAGGCTCTGTAGCCGGAACCATCTCTTTCTTCTTCTCAAGCACTATCTCGCCAATGCCTGTGCCGTACACAGCAGCGTTGATGAGACATTCACCTACAGCCTTCCTGATCTTGTTCTTAGTAAACTCTTGTGACAATGCTTCACGCAGGAAACGCACGTCAGAGCGGTCTGAGTCGCCCATGTCGTCTTGTATGTCAAAGAACTTGCCACGCCCAAAGGTAGCCTCTTCGATGTCAGCTACGTTGTTCTCAACAGCTTGGAGGAGGGCAGGGGAGACAATCTTGCTTCTTTCGCTCTCACGAGTCTTGTCGTCATCTGCCCAGATGCCACGCCAAAGACGATAGTATTCATTGAACTTCTGATCGTAGTTAGTGTCAAAGAATTCACGCCAATCCTCAACTTTGTACATCACCCAGTCTTCTAGGCTTTCGTCAAGTATGTTGACTGTGTCTTCGTTATAATCGTCCATATCAATATCCTGTGTATTCGTCTAAGGATTCTTCGTAGTCTTCTGTCTCGTAGCCCCAATCGTAAGCTACATTAGCTAACTGATCTATATACGCCAATGAGTCAACAGTGTCGTCGTGTACTAAGTGGTTAGGGAACTGAAACAACTCATCCATGAATTGCACATTCCATTCTCCCTTGTTTAACGTAATGCGTCCGTTTTCAAACCTGCCCTGCAAAGCCCACATGATCCTGTCAGTCTTCTTTCTGTTACCGTGTGTTAGCTCTTCTACTCTAAAATACTTGTTGAAACGCTTCATAAGGTCTGTCAGCGGCGACATAACAGCCTGCCTACTAATACCTTTTTCAATACCTACAGCAATAGGATAGTGCTCTTTCACAGCGTCAAAGATGCGTGCTGCAGTCTCGTCTAGCGTCCAACGACCAATAATGATGTCTTTAACCCACCAACCATTCTCATTGACTTTAACAATGGATATAGAGCTGTTATCGAGTCTCTTGTTGCTCTTCTTACCTATCTCTTCAAAGCCTGCTAAGTCACAGGCGATATAGTAGTCGCCAATGTCAGGCTCGTCAGTATCAAACGTAACCCACTCTTCCTTGAACATCTCAGAGCCACGAGCCTCAAAGGACGCCATAAACTCTTGTCTAAACGCATAAGACGACAACGTACGTTTAGCACTGTCTATCTCTGTAGGGTCAATCAGAGGGTTGTCGTAGCTTGTGAAGTGCCACGCATTGTAGTCCTCTAACTTGCCTAACGATGCTTCAGTGTACAGGTCGTAGAAGTGGTTACGACCCATTGGTGTGCCTATGAACAGCGCTTCACCTTTTAAGTCTGACAACGCAGGACGTAGAATTAACTCCCACACCTCAGGCTTAAAGTCTGCAAACTCGTCCAACACTACGTAGCGTAAGCTAACACCACGCATAGTCTCTGGTCTGTCTGAACCCTTTAACGAGATAGACGCGCCGTTGATGAGCTTGAGTGTTAGGTTGTTGACATGGCTATTGGCTATAACACCCTGCCCCATCTCTAGCAGCATATCCCAGATAACGTCTCTAGCCTGTCCCTGCGTAGGCGCTACATAGAAAACTTTACCGTTCTTAGACGACAGAGCCTTAACGAGCAACAATGACGCTGCTAGTCTTGTCTTACCTGTGCGTCTACCTGCTGCCACAACCTTAAATCGTGACTTATCTGTCCATACTTCTTGCTGCCAAGGAAGCAGATTGATCTGTAGGTCTTGCGTAGCTGACATCTAATATGTCCACACTACTTGCGGCAACGACCTTGTATCAACGTGTATAAAACCCTTAGCAACACCAATCCCGTTAAAGCCTAACTCAATAGCGTTGCGTATGATGGTTG